>Ga0187892_10000642_pt1 | contig 88757 bp, 85 predicted proteins | sample MA1701073metaG_FD_139345 | JGI IMG/M metagenome (GOLD analysis project Ga0187892, IMG submission 139345) | Bio-ooze microbial communities from a basaltic lava cave in the Kipuka Kanohina Cave System on the Island of Hawaii, USA - MA170107-3 metaG ... | reverse complement strand
CCACGTGGGCGGCTGGGACGACCCGCGCATGCCGACGATCGCGGGACTTCGCCGGCGCGGGTACACGCCGGAGGCCATCCGCGATTTCTGCGAGCGCATCGGGGTCGCCAAGAAGGAGGCGCTCGTGGACGCGGCGCTCCTCGAGCACTGCCTGCGCGAGGACCTGAACCGTCGTGCGCCGCGCGCGATGGCCGTGCTGCGGCCGCTGCGTCTGGTCATCGAGAACTACCCCGAAGGCCAGGTCGAGATGATGCAGGCCGTCAACAATCCCGAGGACCCGAGCATGGGCACGCGCGAGGTCCCGTTCTCCCGCGTCCTCTACATCGAGCAGGACGATTTCCGCGAGCAGCCGCCGAAGAAGTATTTCCGCCTGTTTCCGGGCAACGAGGTCCGGCTGCGCTACGGGTATCTCGTCCGGTGCACCGGCGTGATCAAGGACGAGCGCACCGGCGAGGTGGTCGAGGTGCGCGCGACCTACGATCCGGCCACTCGGGGCGGCGATGCGCCCGACGGGCGGCGCGTGAAAAGCACCATTCACTGGGTGTCCGCGGCCCACGCGGTCGAGGCCGAGGTGCGGCTGTACGAGCATCTGTTCCGCGTGCCCGTCCCCGGCGGCGCCGACGAGGACGCCGACTGGAAGCAGGAGCTCAACCCGAGCTCGCTCGAGCGGCTCACGGGGGCCCGGGTCGAGCCGATGCTGGCCGAGGCCGCGCCCGGCCACCGCTATCAGTTCGAGCGCCAGGGCTACTTCAACGCGGACCCGGTGGACTCGCGGCCAGGGCGCCTGGTGTTCAACCGCACCGTGCCGCTGCGGGATTCGTGGGCGAAGATCGAGAAGGGAGAGGCGAAGGCGTAGGGAGTTCGAGCGTCCGCCACCCCTTACCCTGCCCTCCCCCCTGAGGGGAGAGGGAGCTTGGCGGCGAGATCGCTGAGCCCGAGGGCCTTGCCGGGGTACTGGCGTCGCGTGAAGCGGTAGGCCTCGTCGATGAAGATCCGGGCGGCGGGCGGGAGATAGCGGCGCGGATCCCAGATCACGGACATCCAGAGGCCGAGCTGTCGGCCTTCCTGCCGGAGCGGCAACACGCGATACCGGTGCACGGCCATGCGCACGGTGGAGGGGATGATCGCGATGCCGTGGCCGCCTTCCACGAGGCTCAGCAGGCAGTGCGGGCTGCTGCTCTCCAGGATCACGCGGGGGGCGAGCTGCGCGAGCTGGCACGCGCCGTCGAAGAGCTGCCGCGTGAGGAAGCCCTTGCGCAGCAGCAACAGCGGCTCGCCGGCGAGCTGCGTCAGCTCGACGCTCTTGCGCCGGCCGAGCGCATGCCCCGCCGGCACCACCGCGAGCACGCCGAGCGGGAACAGCACGCGACCCTCGAGCGTGGCGCCGCTCGGCAGGGCCGCGATCGCCACGTTCACGAGCCCGCGCTCGATCTGCTCGAGCAGGCTCGCGGCGCCGTCCTCCACCAGCTGCACCTCGACCCTCGGGCACGCGCGCCGGTACCGGGTCAGGAGCTGGGAGACCAGGCTCTCGAGAGTCTGCGGCGTGGCCCCCACGCGGAGCACGCCGCGGGAGCCGCCGGACAGATCGTGGGCGCGCGTGCGGAGCGTGTCGGCATCCTGCAGCAGCGCGCGGGCCCGGGCCAGGAGCTCCTCGCCGGCGACCGTGAGCCTCACGCGGCGGGCGATCCGATCGAAGAGCTGGGCGCCGAGCTCGCGCTCCAGCCGCTTGACCTGGCGCGACAGGGCCGGCTGGCTGATGTCCAGACGCTGGGCGGCGCGCGAGAAGTTGAGCTGCTCGGCGACGCCGACGAAGCAGCGGAGGCCGCGGAGGTCCATGCGGGGGCGAACCATAGCATGGATGCATGAAACTGATCCACCAAATGCATTTGACACATTGCAGGCCGGCTGCGTAGATTCCGCATGGGCCGGCGGCCGGCCCTGGGGCAGGCCGTCCGGCGTCCCCCGGTAGGCCGGACCCGTGACAAGGAGAGGAGTCACGATGTTTCCCCTCAGCCAGGAGCAGCAGGCCCTCAAGGAACAGGCGCGGCGGTTCGCGCTCGAGGTGGTCGCGCCCCATGTCGAGGACATGGACCGCACCAACGAGTACCCGTGGCCGGTGGTGAAGGCGCTCGCGCAGCAGCGCTTCATGGGCATGACGATCCCGCGCGAGTACGGCGGCCACGCGCGCTCGCTGCTCGATGTGGTGCTGGTGGTGGAGGAGATCGCCAAGGTCTGCGGCACCGTCGCCCGTATCGTGGTCGACGGCAACATGGGGATCGTGGGCGCCATCCGGCACTACGGCACCGAGGCGCAGCGGCGTCGCTATCTGCCCTGGATCGTGGAGGGGGAGAAGCCCGCGATCGCGATCACCGAGCCCGAGGTCGGCTCGGCGGCGACGTTGCTCACCACGCGCGCCACGCGCGACGGTGACGTCTTCGTCCTGGACGGCGAGAAGCGCTGGATCACCGGGGCCGGGGTGTCGCAGCTCTATCTCGTCTTCGCGCGGTTCGACGGCGTGGCGCGCGCCTCGGGGATCGGCGGTCTGCTGGTCGAGTCCACGACGCCCGGGCTCTCGGTCCCGAAGGTGCGGTGGATGATGGGGCTCCGCGGCATGCCCGAGGGCGACCTCGTGTTCCGGGAGTGCCGCGTGCCCGTCGACAACCTGCTCGTCGCCCCCGGCGACGGGTTCAAGCGCCTGATGACGTCGTACAATAGCCAGCGCGTCGGCGCGGCCACCGTGGCCCTCGGCATCGCCCAGGGCGCCTTCGAGCTGGCGCTCGGGTATGCCACCAGGCGGGAGCAGTTCGGACGCAAGATCGGAGAGTTCCAGGGTTTACAGTGGATGCTGGCCAACATGCACATCCAGCTCGAGTCCGCGCGCCTGCTCATCTACCACGCCGCCCAGAACGCCGGTGACGGCTTCCCCGACGCGCTGGAGGCGGCCACCGCCAAGGTGAGCGCCGCCGAAGCCGCCATCGCGGTGACGAACGCCGCGCTCCAGATCCACGGGGCCGTCGGCTATTCCTGCGAGCTGCCGCTCGAGCGCATGGTGCGGGACGCGCGCATGTTCGCCATCGGCGGCGGCACCGTCGAGATGCAACGCAATCTCATCGCCGGCCGCCTCCTCGGCCATCAGCCATCGGCCTGACGTGGGGTCGGTCTGACCCCGTGTGAGAAGGGAGATGCCATGAAGGCACTGCGAATCGGAGTGTTCATCGCGGCGGTGGTGACCCTGAGCCTCGTCTGGAGCGATGGCGGCGGCGCGCAGGAGAGCATCAGGATCGGCGTGCTCACGATCCGGAGCGGACCGGCGACCCCGGTCGGCGACGACATCCTGGCCGGGATCCAGACCGCGACCAGGATGTACGGGCCGCTGCTCGGCCGGCCGGTGGAGCTGGTCGTGGAGGATAGCCTCTGGAATCCGCAGCAGACCGTCACCAAGGCGACCAAGCTCGTGCAGCAGAACAAGGTCGTGGCGATTCTCGGGACGAGCACGATCGAGTCGCTCGCGCTGCTGCCGGTGGCGGAGCGGCTCGGGGTGCCGATCGTCACCTCGAACAGCGGCGCCGCCGCGATCACGCGCGACCGCTGCAACAAGTGGGTGTTCCGGACCAACCCGGACGAGCTCATGTCGGCCGCGGCGCTCCAGCACCTGATCACGCAGAACCCGCGGCTGCAGAACGCCAAGTGGTTCACCATCGGACACGACTACCCGTGGAGCCGTCTGGTCGGCGGGGCGGTCAAGGGCGTGAAGGACCTGAGGTACGTCGGGGAGACGTTCGCGCCGCTCGACACCACGGACTGGGCCCCGTTCATCGCGCAGGCCAAGACGGCCGGGGCCACCGCGGTGATCATGCCCGTCACGCTCGGCACCCCGCTCCTGCAGTTCATCCAGCAGGCCCGCGAGTTCGGGCTGACCAACGACGCGGTGCTCGTCGCGCCCATCGGGCTGCCGGACTGGCTCGTCGACAAGCTCGGCGACACCTCGACGCGGGTGATGTCGGCCGGGTCGTGGGCGGCGTGGCGCTACGAGGAGCAGGAGCCGGCGACCAAGCAGTTCGACGAGGCGTTCCACCAGATGCACAACCGGGTGGCCGGCATGCAGGCGCTCCAGTCCGGGACCGCGACCCTGATGCTGTACCACGCGATCGCGAAGGCGGGCTCGCTGGATCCGAGCGCGATCGTGCGAGGGCTCGAGAGCGTCGAGGTGCGCACGCCGGTCGGGCCGCTCAAGTTCCAGGCGGGCGGCCGGCAGGCGGAGTCGCCCTTGTTCCTCGGGCCGTACGAGGCGCTGAACCCGCCGCGCTACGGCGCCCGCTTCGCCCAGCGCGCCGACCCGTACCCGGCCAGCAAGTCGCTCACGGTGTCCGCCAAGGAGAGCGGCTGCAACCTGAAGTAGCTCATGCGCCGGTCCGCCTAGGGCCACGAGCTTGAATCGAGCACCGCGCGTCGGCTGGTCCGCTTCGAGCGCCGGCTTGGCCGGCGCAATCGGAGTTCGGGGGGAGGCTCGGAGGGGGCCGTCGAGGCCCCCTTCGACTATCGGATGGACCTGAACTTCCTGTTCGTCAGCGCGCTGAACGGGGTCATCTACGGCGCGTTCCTGCTGCTGACGAGCCTCGGCCTCAGCCTGGTCTTCGGGCTCGGACGCGTCGTGAACTTCGCCCACGGCGCCCTCTACGCCATCGGCGGCTATGCCCTGCTGGATCTCATGCGCCGGGCGGGCTTCGGCTACTGGCCGGCGCTGGTCGTGGCCCCGCTCCTCGTCGTCCCGGTGGCCATCGTGATGGAGCGGCTCACGATCTTTCCCATCCGGCGCCGGCCCGAGATCTACACGCTGCTCGTCACCTTCGGCGTCTCGTTCATGATCATCGGCGCCATCGAGTACCTCTGGGGCACCGGCACCTCGCTGATCCAGACGCCGGCGCCGTTCGGCGGCACGATGAGCGTGCTCGGCAACCAGTATCCACGCTACCGCCTGGTCGCGGCCGCCCTGTCGCTGCTCGTGTCGGCGGGCGTGTTCGCGTTCGTGCAGCTCACCCCGATCGGGCTTCGCATCCGCGCCATCACCGACGACGCCGACATGGCGGAGGCGCTCGGGATCGACACCAAGTGGCTCCTGAGCCTCGTATTCGGCGGCGCGGGGGGGCTGGCGGCCTTCGCCGGCGCGCTCGGCGCGCCGATCTTCGCCGTCCAGCCCGAGATGGGGACCGGCATTCTCCTCGACTCGTTCCTCGCGGTGATCCTCGGCGGCCTCGGCAACCTGCCGGGCTCCGCCGCCGGCGCCTTCATCGTGGCCATGACCAAGTCCATCGGCGGCGGTTACATCGCCGACTGGTCGATCGCGCTGCTCTTCGTGGTCGTCGGCGTGGTCCTGGTGTTCCGTCCCACGGGTATCCTGGGCCGCGGGCGGGTGGCCTGAGCGCGGCGACGTGGCGCGCGTGGTCGTGACGCAGGACCGAGGCGCGCCGCGGGCCCGGCTCGGCTGGGGCCGGCCGGCGCTCCCCCTGGCCGGCGCCCTGCTCCTGGTGGTGTTCCCGTTCCTCGGCGCGGGCACGTTCACCACGACGCTGTTGACCGAGGCGCTGATCTACGCGATCTGGGCGATGAGCCTCGACCTCCTGGTCGGCTTCACGGGACTCGTCACCTTCGGCCATGCGGCGGGCTTCGGGCTCGCCACCTACGCGGCCGGCTGGTTCGCGCGCGAGGTGGCCCCGGAGCTGCCGCTCGTGTTCGTGGTCTCCCAGTCGGTGGTGGCGGCGGTCGCGCTGGTCACCGGGTTCGTGGCCACGCGCGTGTCGGGCGTGGCGTTCGCGATCATCAGCCTGGCGATCTGCCAGGTGCTGTTCCAGATCGCCGTCGGCTGGCGCGCGGTGACGGAGGGCATGGATGGGCTCGTCGGCGTCCCGCTGCCGCGGCTGTTCGGGCGCACGATCGTGCCGGGGGTCGAGTTCTACCTGCTCACCGTGACGCTGCTGATCGCCGTGTACGTGGGCCTGCGCTGGCTCGTCGACACCCCGTTCGGCCGGACCCTGCAGGCGATCCGCACGAACGAGCAGCGGGCGGCGGCGATCGGGATCAATGTCCGCCTCCACAAGTGGCTCGCGTTCGTGATCTCGTGGTTCGTGGCCGGGCTCGCCGGCACCCTGTTCGTGTTCATGAAGGCGGGGACCACGCCGATGGTGCTGCACTGGAGCGAGTCCGGCAACGTGCTCGCGATGACGATCTTCGGCGGGCTGGGCACCCTGATCGGCCCCATCGTGGGGGCGATCGGGTTCGTCTTCCTGCGTGACGAGTTCACGACGCACTTTCGCGCGTGGCAGTTCGCCTTCGGCCTCGTGTTCGTGCTCGTGGTGATCCTGTTCCCGAGCGGGCTGGCGGGGCTGGCCAGCCGCTTCTGGAGCCGGCCATAGCGAGCGTGCTCGAGGTCCGGGACCTCTCGAAGTCGTTCGGCGCCCTGCGCGCGGTCGACGGCGTGAGCCTGGACGTGTCCCAGGCGGAGGTGCATTCGCTGATCGGCCCCAACGGCGCCGGCAAGACCACGCTGTTCGACTGCATCACGGGCTTTCTGCGCGGGGAGGTCGGTCACGTGCGGTTGAAGGGCCGCGAGGTGACGGGCTGGCCGCCCCATCGCCTGGTGGCGGCCGGGCTGGTCCGCACCTTCCAGATCACGCGCGTGTTCGACGAGCTGGCGGTGCTCGAGAACGTCGAGCTCGCCGTTCGCTCGCGGCTCGGTCGGAACTTCGACATGGTCCACCGGGCGGCCACGCTTGGGGAAGCGCGGGCCGGGGCCGAGGAGATCCTCGAGCTGGTCGGGCTCGCCGACGTGCCCACGCTGCGCGCGGCCGAGCTCGGGCACGGCGAGAAGCGCGTGCTCGAGGTGGCCATCGGGCTCGCGCTCGCGCCCGAGGTCCTGCTGCTGGACGAGCCGACCGCCGGCATGTCCCGGGCCGAGACCGAGCGCATCGCCGGGCTCGTCCGCCGGATCACCGATCGGACCAGCATCCTGCTCGTCGAGCACGACACCGAGATCGTGCTGGCCATCTCGGACCGGATCACGGTGATGACCCAGGGCCGCGTCATCGCCCAGGGCCCGCCGGACGTGATCAGCCGCGATCCGCGCGTGCAGGATGCCTACCTCGGCGCGGTGGACGTGGGGAACGCGTGATGCTCGCGGTCGAGACGCTGCACGTCCACTACGGGAGCGCCCACGTGCTCCACGGGGTCACGCTCGGGGTGGAGCGCGGGCAGATCGCCTGCCTGCTCGGCCGGAACGGCGCCGGCAAGAGCACCACGTTGAAGGCCATCATCGGGCTCGTGCCGCCGAGCGCCGGCTCCGTACGCTTCGAGAACCGGCGGATCGACGGCGCGCCGCCGCACCGGATCGCCGCGCTCGGCATCGCCTGGGTGCCGGAAGACCGCCGGGTGTTCGGATCGCTGTCGGTGGAGGAGAACGTCCGCGTCGCCGCGCAGGCCACCCGCCGCTCGAGTACCCACCGCGTCCGCGAGGCGCTTCAGTTCTTCCCCGATCTCGTTCCCCGCACGCGGCAGGTCGCCTCGAGCTTGAGCGGCGGGCAGCAGCAGATGCTGGCCATCGCGCGGGCCCTCGTCAGCCAGCCGGAGCTGATCCTGCTGGACGAGCCGACCGAGGGGCTGGCGCCGGGCCTGGTGAGCGCGATCCGCGCGGGTATCCTGGAGGCGCGGGCCCGCGGCATCTCGGTCCTGCTCGTGGAGCAGAATCTCCAGCTCGCCCTGGCCGTCGGCGACGTGTTCTACGTGCTGAGCCGCGGCGTCGTCGCGTACCGCGGCGCGCGCGAGGCGCTGCTGGCGCAGCCGGACGTCATCAGGGAGCACCTCGGCGTCGGCGACGTGGGCGGTGCCGCCAGGCAGCCGCGGCGCCCGTCTTAAGCCCGGCTCACATAAGGAGGAGAGGCAATGGACCTAGGTGTGAAGCCCGAGCAGCTTGCCGTGGTGAAGCGCATGGCCGAGCTGCGTCCGGAGTTCGCCCAGCGCGCGGCCCGCTACGATGCGGAGTCGAGCTTTCCCGTGGAGAATTACGCCGAGCTGCGCAAGGCCGGTCTGCTCGCGATGACCGTGCCCAAGGAGTACGGCGGCGTCGGCGCCGACTGGCTGACGTACGCGCTCAGCATGCTCGAGATGGCCAAGGGCGACTCGGCCACCGCGCTCACGTTCAACATGCACGCGGTGATCCTGGACTTCATCGCGGCGCTCGGGACGGACGCCCAGAAGAAGCGCTGGTTCCGCGAGGTGGTCGATCACGGCAAGCTCTTCTCGTCGGTGACCAGCGAGCCGCAGTCGAGCTTCCGACACAAGTTCGTGCTCTCGACCCGATTCAAGCCGGTGGACGGCGGCTATCTGCTGAACGGCGTCAAGCACTTCGCCTCGCTCGGCGAGTTCAGCGACTATCACTTCGTGACGGCGCTGATCGAAGGCACCGACACCGCGCGCGAGGGGCAGCGCTCGGCGCTGGTCCGGAAGACCACCCCCGGCATCACCATCGACCGCAACTGGAACGCCATGGGGATGCGCGGTACCTCCAGCGACACGATCAAGTACGAGGACTGCTTCGTGCCCGAAGAAGACTGCCTCGGTGGCATCGCCGCGCTGGCCAGCATCGACATCACGGGCTTCGCGCTCGGCTACGCGGCGATCTACCTCGGGGTGGGGGAGGCCGCCTTCGACTACGTCCTCGAGTATGCGAACACCAAGAGCTTCCAGCTGCCCGAGCCGCTCTCGCATCACCCGTCGGCGCAGCGGGCGCTGGGGGAGATGGCGACCATGATCCGCGCCGCGCGGAGCCTGCTGCGGGAGGCGGCGCAGGTCAAGATGCAGGGGGACCGGGTGGCCACGACGCTCGCCGTCAACCAGGCCAAGTGCTTCTGCTCCGACGTGGGCGCGATGGTCACCGATCGCGCCATCCGGCTCGCCGGCGGCCGCGGCATCCTGAAGGCGTACCCGCTGGAGCGGTGGCACCGGGACTCGATGTGCGGACCGGTGATGTCGCCCGCCAACGAGCGCTGTCTCGAGACGGCCGGCAAGATCCTGTGCGGCCTCGAGGGCAAGACGCTCGAGTACGTGTGAGCCCGTGAGCGCGCCCTCGGTCGCCGACTACATCGCGCACCGGCTGCAGCAGGCCGGGGTGCGCCACGCCTTCGGCATCCCCGGCGGCGAGGTGCTCGCCGTGATGGACGCGCTCGATCGAGCCGGCATCACGTTCCACCTGGTCAAGCACGAGACCGCGGGCGGCTTCATGGCCGACGCGGTGGCTCAGCTCACGAGCGCGCCGGGTCTGCTGATCGCGACCTTGGGGCCCGGCGTCTCCAACCTCGTCACCCCGGTCGCCAACGCCTACCTCGACCGGACGCCGATGGTGGTCATCACCGCTTGCATCGACGCCGGCGCCGCCGCCACGTACACGCACCAGGTGTTCGATCAGTCGGCGCTGCTGACGCCCGTGACCAAGTGCAGCGTCACGCTCGCGGAGCAGGGCGCGGCGGCGCTGGTCGACCGGGCGCTGTCGCTCACCGCGAGCGGGGTGCCGGGCCCCGTGCATCTGAACGTTCCCACCCGCGTGGCCGGCAGCGCGGTGGAGGCGCTGCCCGAGCCCTTGCCGCCGCGCCCGCGCTGGGGGATCGCCCCGGGCGCCGATCTCGACACGCTGGTGGGCTGGCTGCGACAGGCCGAGCGGCCGCTGATCCTGGCCGGCCTCGGCATCCTCCACCACGGCGCCGGCCGCGAGCTGGCCGCGTTCGCGCGGCAGTGCGGCGCCGCCGTGATCACCACTTACAAGGCCAAGGGCGTCATCCCCGAGGACGAGCCGTTCGTGATCGGCGGCGCCGGGCTCTCACCGGTCGCCGACCGCTCCCTGTCGAAGGCGCTGACCGCGGCGGACCTGGTCCTCTGCCTCGGCTACGATCCCGTGGAGATGCGCGACTCCTGGATCCAGCCGTGGGATCCGAAGATCGACTCGGCCGAGATCGCCTGGGCGCCCAACGACCACTTCGTGCACCGGACGAAACTCGAGTTCGTGGCGGACCTCAAGCTCGCGCTGGCCCAGCTCCAGGCGCAGTTGCCCGACCGGGCCCGAGGCGGCTGGCTCGATGGGCTGCCGTCGCTCGTCCGCTCCGAGATCGCGACGGCGTTGCGACCCCGTGTCCAGGGGAGCTGGGGTCCGCACGCGGTCGTCGAGACGTGCCGCGAGGTCCTGCCGCGCGAGACGCTCGCGACGGTGGACACGGGCTCCCACCGCATCCTGCTGAGCCACGTCTGGGCCTGCTACGAGCCGTACGGTCTGCTGCAGTCCACCGGGCTGGCGACGATGGGCTACGGGCTGCCGGCCGCCATCGGCGCCAAGCTGGCCCGACCGGAACGCCCCGTCGTGTGCTTCACCGGCGATGCCGGGCTCGAGATGACGATCGGCGAGCTGGCCACGCTGCGTGACCTGCGATTGCCCATCGTGGTGGTCTGCTTCGCCGACCGCTCACTCGCGCTCATCGAGCTGAAGCAGCGGCGGATGCGGCTGCCGAACCTGGGCGTGGATTTCCCCGGGACCGATCTGGTCGCGGTCGCCAACGCCTACGGCGGGCACGGCGTGCGGGTGACCGATCGCGCCGCGCTCGCGGCCGCGTGCCGGGAGGCGCTCGCCCGGGACCGGTTCACGCTGATCGAGGCCGTGATCGACAAGGCGGAGTACGCCGGCCAGATGTGATCAGACCAGCGGCCAGGGGTAGCGTGCGCTGCTGGAGGCCGCCGGGAAGCGGGGCTCGTCCAGGAGCCCCTGGCCGCGCGCGAGCAACGCCTCCTGCTCGGCCGGCTCGAGGAGCTCGGCGACGGCGGGCGGAAGCCCTCCCGACGCGAGCCGCCGGATCGCCACCAGCATGTCGTCCGGAATCGGCTCGTTCGCGAATTCCCAGATCACCGTCCGGAGCTTCCACTCGTGGTGGAAGGTGAGCCCGTTGTCGATCGCGTGGATCTGCGCGTCCGGTCCGAGCAGGCAATGGCCGCTCTTCCGGTCGGCGTTGTTGGCGAGCAGGTCGAACGCGCAGAGCTGCTGCAGCCGCTCGCGATGCTCCGGGCGCTCCACCAGCGTCAGGTAGTGCTGCGCGAAGTCCGCCGAGACGAAGAGCTGGATCGAGCCTTCGCCGAGCGGGCCGTCGCGCACGATCGTGGGCGGGATCAGCCGCCAGCCGAGCGCCTCCGACAGCTCGTAGGCCGCCAGCTCGCGCCGGTAGAGGCCGGGCGGGAAATCCCACAGTCGCCGTTCTCCGCGGCCGGGCTTGTACACGGCCAGGGCCGTGGCGCGGCCATGGGTGAGCTCGACGAGCAGCGTGACGTTGCTGCTCCACGGCAGGCGGCCCTTGACCGTGATCTGGGCGCGACGCAGGAGATCGAGCGGCTCGGGCTCCGACATCACTGATGCACGACCCGGCCGTTGCTGCGCGGACAGACGTGGCCCTCCGCGTCTTTCGGCTGCTGGCACATCGGGCAGATCGGCCGGCCGGACTTGACCAGCTCGCGCACGCGCTCGACGAACGCCAGCGCCTGCGCGCGGGTGATCCGGAAGCGCGCGGTGGCCGGCTCCGCGCCGGGGTCCTCTTCCTCGAGGAGCTCGCGCGCCTCGAGCATGATGCGGTCCTGCGCCTGATCGTAGCCCACGCCGAGCGAGGCGATGACCCAGGCGGGTTCGACGGGCTCGAGCAGCGCCGCGTCCGGCGGATCGTCGCCTGCGGCCGCCGACATGCGCGCCAGCAGCCGAGCCAGGTACTCGGCCAGCGCATGGACGTGCTCCTTCTCGCACTTGAGCGACACGAGCGTGCGCTCCTGCCGGGCCTGGAGATAGAAGACGCGCGCGCCCGGCTGGCCGACCGCCCCCGCGGTGAAGTGATCGGGCAGCTCGAAGTCGAACGATTCGCCCATCAGCGGGCCAGCCCGGCGAGGTCGCCGTCGGCGGAGTTCACGGTGAGGACCTGGGGTCCGCCCGGATAGTGGCGGATGGCCGTGACCGAGGCCGGGAAGATGACGATGCGCTGGAAGAGGTCGAGCGCGGAGCCGAGCGCGTGGGCGACGGTCGCCTTGATCGGGTCCGCGTGCGAGACCGCGACGATCGTCTCGTCGGGATGGCGGGCGACGAGCGCGGCGATCGTGGAGGTCATCCGCGCCTGCATCTCGGTGAACGACTCGCCGCCGGGAAAGCGAAAGCCGCTCGGATACCGCTGCACGCGCTCCCACTCCGGCTTGCGCCGGACGCGCTTGAGCGAGATCCCGGACCATTCCCCCATGTCGAGCTCGTTCAGCCCGCGCTCGATGCGCACCGCCACGCCGAGCGCCCGGGCGATCGGCAGCGCCGTCTCCCGCGCCCGCTCGAGCGGGGAGGCGTAGACGCCGGCGATCTTCGGCAGCTTGGCCAGGCGCGCGGCCACGGTCTCGGCCTGCACCCGGCCCTCGTCGGTCAGGTGAACACCGGGCACTCGGCCCGGAAGCGTGACGCCGACGGCGGCCGTGAGGCCGTGACGCACGAGCAGGACGAGGGTGGAGGGCACGAGGGGCAGTGTATCCGCTCCCCATCGGCCGTGCTACCATTCACGCGATCACGGCAGCCCTACCATTCCGGCGGAGGTCTCGCGTGAACCAGATTGATCTCTGTTACATGCCCGCGACCGATCTCGTCCCGCTCATTCGTAGCAAAGCGATATCGCCGGTCGAGCTCACGCGCGCGGTGCTCGAGCGCATCGAGCGCGTGAACCCGCGGCTGAACGCGTACTGTACGGTGACGGCCGACCAGGCGCTCGAGGCCGCGGGCGGCGCCGAGCAAGCGGTGATGAAGCGCGGCACGCTCGGTCCGCTCCACGGGATCCCGTTCTCGATCAAGGACCTGCACCTGACCGCCGGCGTGCGGAGCATGGGAGGCTCCTTCATCTTCGAGCGCCGCGTGCCGGAGCTCGACGCGCCGTTCGTGCGGCGGCTGAAGGAAGCCGGCGGCATCATGGTGGGCAAGACCACCACGCCCGAGTTCGGCTGGAAGGCGATCGGCGACAGCCCGCTCACCGGCATCACGCGCAATCCCTGGAACCCCGGCACGACGTCGGGCGGCTCGAGCGCCGGCGCGGGCGTGGCGGCCGCGGCCGGGATGGGTCCCATTCATCAGGGCTCGGACGGCGCCGGCTCGATCCGCATTCCGTCGGCCTTCTGCGGCATCTACGGCCTCAAGCCCTCGTACGGACGCGTGCCGATGTGGCCCACCTCGAACACCGACAGCGCCTCGCACACGGGGCCGATGACGCGCACGGTGGCCGACGCGGCGCTGATGCTCGTGGTGATGGCGGGCCCGGACGAGTCGGATCGCACGTCGCTGGAGGGCGCGCCCGCCGACTATCCCGCGCGCCTCCAGGACGGGATCAAGGGCCTGCGCGTGGCCTGGAGCCCGAACCTCGATGGGCTGCCGGTCGACGCCGAGGTCGCGGCGGTGGTGAAGCAGGCGGTCGGCGCGTTCGAGTCACTCGGCTGCGTCGTCGAGGAGGTGAAGCCCGGCTTCGCCGACACGCACCGGATGATCCGCCTGATGTGGAACGCCCACGAGGCCGGGAACTACGGCCAGTACCTGAAGGCCTGGCGGAGCTGGATGGACCCGGGGCTGGTCGCGTCGATCGAGGACGGGATGGGCTACAGCGCCGCCGAGTACATCGACATGCGCGGGCAGAGGCTCGCCTTCTGGGACACCGTGCGGCCGCTATTCGAGCGCTACGACCTGCTGCTGACCCCGACGGTGTCCGTGGCCGCGTTCGCCGTCGGCCGGATCAACCCCGAGCACTACCCGCAGCACGCCTGGGACTGGTTCCCGTGGGCGGGGTTCAGCTACCCCTTCAACTTCACCGGCCAGCCCGCCGCCTCCGTCCCCGCCGGCTTCACGCCGTCGGGCATGCCCGTCGGCCTGCAGATCGTGGGGCGCCGCTTCGCCGATCTCACGGTGCTCCAGGCCTCCGCCGCGTTCGAGCAGGCCCGGCCCTGGGCCCCGAAGCGTCCCGCCGATCCCCAATCGGAGCGAGCCGATGAGCATCGTACTCGTCCGTAGCCGAGCCTCGGGATTCGCCCAGGACGTGGTCGTCGCTCGCCACAACCTGATCGCCGACGAGCCGACTGCCGACGGCGGGACAGACGCCGGCCCCTCGCCCTACGACTACCTGCTGATCGCGCTGGGCTCGTGAACCTCGATGACGATCGCGCTGTATGCGCGACGCAAGCAGTGGCCGCTGGAAGGCGTGACGGTGCGCCTCGAGCACTCGAAGATCCACGCGGTCGACTGCGCCGAGTGCGAGACCAAGGAGGGCAAGCTCGATCGGATCGAGCGCGAGATCTCGCTCGCCGGTCCGCTGACGGATGAGCAGCGCGCGCGGCTGCTCGAGATGGCGGAGCGCTGCCCCGTGCACCGGACGCTGACCTCGGAGATCAACATCCGGAGCCGCCTGGCCTGAGACGGCGCGTCAGCTGGGAGCGAGCACGCCGCGGAGCCAGGCCGAGAGGTCGGCGATCTCCTCGCCGCTCACCGCGTGAGGCATCGGGTACTCGTGCCACTGGACGGGATAGCCGAGCTCGAGCAGGCGGTCACGCGAGTCCTGGCCGCGGCTGAGCGGGATCATCGTGTCGTGCGTGCCGTGGGCCATGAAGATCGGCACGTCGCGGTTGGCGGGGCTCACCTCGGCGGCGAGCGCGCTGGGCAGCGGGAGAAAGCTCGACAGCACGATGAGCCCCGCCAGCCGCTCGGGATGCCTCAGCCCCGTCTGGAGCGCCATGGCTCCGCCCTGGGAGAAGCCGGCCAGGACGATGCGATCTGCGCCCACGCCGCGGGTCTTCTCCCGCTCGACGAGCGCCTCGATGCTGCGTTGCGACGCCCGTACCCCTGCCTCGTCCTCGCGCCGCGTGCCGCCGTCGTTCGAGACGTCGTACCATGCGCGCATCACGGCGCCGCCGTTGATCGTCACCGGACGGAGCGGCGCATGCGGGAAGACGAACCGCACCGGCGCGCCTGCTAGCCCCAGCTCGGGCACGATCGGCTCGAAGTCGTACCCGTCGGCGCCGAGCCCGTGCATCCAGATGACGGAAGCCCGCGGCGCCGGCGCGGTCTCGATCTCGAGGGTTTCAAGCAGCTCAGGCAAAGGAGGTCAATGAGCCACCAAGCGAAACCGGGGCGGGTGGCGTCGTGCACGACGACAGGACCCGCCCCGCCTCGCGCTCAGGGTGAACATCGGAACGGGGACGAGTTCACGAGGCGGCGCGGCGCTTGTTGCGGACGTAGTCGACCAGGACGTACTCGCCGAGGCGCTCGGGGGCGGCGAAGAAGGCGCGGCCGCGGTTGATGCGGGCCATCTGCTCGACGAAGGCGATCAGGGTCTGGCTCTGCTCGAGCATGAACGTGTTGATCGTGATCCCCTCCCGCGTGCAACGCTGCACCTCTTTCAGCGTCTCCTGGAACGTGCGGCGGATCGGCGGGTAGGCGAACTGGGCCTCGCCATCCTCCATGTGCGCGGTGGGCTCGCCGTCGGTGATCATGATCACCTGCTTGTTGCCGCCCGGGTGGCGCCCCAGGAACTGCCGCGCGAGCTGCAGGCCGTGGTGCATGTTGGTGCCGATGTTCCACTCGCTCCACGAGAGCCCCGGCAGCTCCTCGGCCTTGAACTCGCGCGCATAGAGCGAGAAGCCCACGATGTGCAGCGTGTCCCGCGGGAACTGGCTCCGCAGCAGCGCGCTCAAGGCCAGCGCCACCTTCTTGGCCGGCAGGAAGAGCCCGTTGTTGAGCATCGAGCGGCTCATGTCGAGCATGACCACGGTGGCGGCCTGGGTCGAGAGCTCGGTGCGGTAGACCTCGAAATCGGACGGGGCGAGGCGCACCGGGGTCCCGGGTCCGCTCCGCTCGACCGCGTTCATCAACGTCTCCTTGAGGTCCAGCAGGAACGGGTCGCCGAACTCGTAGGCCTTGGCCTCGTCGGTGCGATCGCCGCCGGCGCCCCGATGCTCGACGGCGTGGCGGCCGAAGCGATCGCGTTTGAGATGGGTGAAGATCTCGCGCAGCGCCTTGTCGCCCATCTTGCGGATGGCCCGCGCGGTGAGGCGAAGCCGACCGCCCTGCTGCTCGAGGTAGCCGGCCGCCTCGAGCTTCTTGGCGATGTCGCGCAGCCGCTCGAGGTCCTGGGCGGCCTCGGGGCCGAGGAGACGCTCGACCTCGGCCGGATCGATCCGGTCGAGGTCCGTCGGATCCTGTGTGCGTCGCAGGCGGCTCTCGAGCTCGGCCATGCGCGAGAGCTCGTCCATGAGCTCCAGCGCCTGGTTCATGGAGAGCTCGTCGTCGCCCCGGAAGCGGTACTGGCGGATGAGCTCGTCGAGCGGCATCACCTGCCCGAGATGCATCCCGAGCTGGGACAGCTCGGCTTCCAGCCGCTCGTCCTTCAGGAACAGCGACTGCATCATCGACTGGAGCTGCTGCCGCTGCTCGGGCGACATGCTCTGCAGCAGCGACTGCATCTGCGCCATGTGCCGGCCGATCTGCTCGAGGAGCTGGTCCAGGCTGTCGACGCCGGGGAACATCTGTCCCCACTTCTCCTTGAAGCGCTCGAAGTCGGGCTCGCCACCCTCGAGCCGCTCGCGCAGCATGCGGTTGAGATCGCGGAGCATCTCGCGCATCCGCTGCAAGTCCTGGGGCGTCATGTTCTGCACGGCCTGCTGCACGCCCTGCAGGAAGGGCTGGAGCATCTGCTGCTGGAGTGACTGCAGGAGCTCCTGGAAGAGCCGCGCCGCCTCGGGGTCGACGAAGTCGTACTCCTGGAGCTGGCGGATGGTGCCGGCCGGGTCCGGCGGCAGCTGGTCGAGCCGGGCCTCGCGTCCCGCCCGCTCGGCGCCCTCGGGCATGCGCTCGCGGATGCCCCGGCGCTCGGTCTGGAGCACCTGCTCGAGCTTCTTCTTCAGGTCCTCCATGACGGAGCCGAGATCGTAGCGGTCCAGCTGCTGCTGGCGGCGCTTGCGGAGCTGCTGGAGGAGGTCCTGGAGCCCGGGCATGCGGCCCTGCGGCATGCTCACGCCGCGTTGCATGAGCCGCCGGAGCGCGTTCCACGGGTCGCCGTCGGACATCAGATCGTCCGACATCGCGCCGAGCAGGTCGTCGGCGTCGAGCTCGTCCAGCTTCTGCGTGCCGTCCCAGCGGGAATACCGGATGCGCACGCGGTGTCCTGTCCCCTCAGACCCGGTAGCGGAAGTGGCCGGCCTGCACGTCCTTGTTGAGCTTGCGGTTCAGGTGCAGGCCCTCGAGCACGAACTCGATGGCGGACGCCATGCCGGCGGGATCGGTGGCGCCGAGACGCCGCGCCGCCGCGTGCAGGGGGCGCACCTCGCCGATCTGCCGGACGTACTCGGCCGAGGGCATGCCGTCCGCGACCTCGATCTTGAGGCCACCCTGGAACGCGCCCACCAGCTCCTCGAGCTCGCCGGTCGCGAACTTCTTGTTGAACACGTTCAGCACGGCCCGCCGCGTGAGCTTGCCGAGCACCTTGTCCTCGCTGGACTCACCGACGGTCTCGAGCTCGATCTTGCCGCTGGTGGAGGCCGCGAGGGCGCCGAGGTCGCTCAAGCGCGGCACGACGTGGGCCTCGTTGAGACGGATCGCGCGCTTGAGCGCGCTGGACAGGAGGTTCTCGTAGTTGCAGATGCTGACGCGCACCGAGACGCCGGAGCGCTGGCTGATCTCGGCTGAGCGCCGCGCCAGGTGCGTCAGCTCGGCGACGACCTGCTTCATGTAGTCGGGACTGGTGGTCTTGAAGCCGTCGCCGGCGAAGCTCGTGCGCTCGGCCTCCATGATCGCGATCTCGTCGTCGAGGCGGCGCGGGTAGTGCGTGCGGATCTGCGAGCCGAAGCGGTCCTTGAGCGGCGTGATGATCCGCCCGCGATTCGTGTAATCCTCCGGGTTGGCGCTGGCCACCACGTACAGGTCGAGCGGCAGCCGGACCTTGTACCCGCGGATCTGGACATCACGCTCCTCCATGATGTTGAGCAGTCCGACCTGGATGCGCTCGGCGAGGTCCGGCAGCTCGTTGATCGCGAAGATCCCACGATTCGTGCGCGGGAGCAGGCCGTAGTGGATCGTGAGCTCGTCGGCGAGGTAGCGCCCCTCGGCCACCTTGATCGGGTCGACCTCGCCGATCAGATCGGCGATCGTGATGTCCGGGGTCGCGAGCTTCTCGCCGTAACGGCGTTCGCGCGGGACCCAGTGCACCGGGGCCGCGTCGCCCTGTTCGGCCACGCGCAGCCGGCAGGCCGGGCAGATCGGCGCGAACGGCTCGTCGTTGATCTCGCAGCCCGCCAGCGCCGGCACCTCGTCGTCGAGCAGGCCCACCAGCAGTCGCGCCAGGCGCGTCTTGGCCTGGCCGCGCTCGCCGAGGAACACGAGGTCCTGACCGCTCAGGATGGCGTTCTCGATCTGCGGCACCACGCTCTCCTCGTAGCCGATGATGCCGGAGAAGAGCGCGTCATCGGCGCGGAGCCGCGCGATCAGGTTGTCGCGCAGCTCTTGCTTCACCGATCGGGGGCGGTAGCCGCTCTGGCGAAGCTCGGCGATGGTCCGAGGTCTCGGCATGGTGGGCGTCACCGTCACTATGCGACCCGCCTCACACGCTGTCAACTCTGGGACGCGGTGTTCAGCGGCGTGGCCGGAAGTCGAAGGCGTTGAGGAGATTGTTGGCGGCGGCATCCCGGGTGGCCAGCGGCTCGAGCCGCCAGCGCCACTCGATGAATCTCAGGATCGAGGTGTGATCGTAGAAGGTCGAGTCGACGAAGCCCTTCCTCGCCCACGGCGAGATGATCAGCGCGGGCACCCGGCCGCCGGGGCCCCAGCGGTCGATCGTGGGCGGCGGCACGTGATCGTACCAGCCACCGAAGTCGTCGTAGGTGATCACGATGGCGGCGCGCGTCCAGTAGCGCGAGCGCTGGACCGCCTCGACCAGCGTCGCCGCGTGCGCCTCGCTCGCGAGCACGGTGGAGTAGCCCGCATGCGCATCGAGCTCGCCGATCGGCTTGATCCAGGACACGGCCGGCAGCGTGCCGTCCGCCAAGCTCTTGAGAAAGTCCCGCTCGTCCTTCAGGTGGCGGGCTCGGGCCGGGCGGCCCGGGGCGTACGCGCGGAAGAAGACGAACGGCTGGTGATGATAGATGAACCACTTGTCCGGCCGCCCCGCCACGGCGTTGCTCCAGCCGCCCGCGTACCAGGCCCACGACACGCCGGCGGCGGTGAGCCGTTCGCCGATGTCCGGCAGCGTCTGCGGCGGCACGCGCTGGGCCTCCGGGGTGCCCGCCATGTACGGCGGCGCGAACGGCTGCAGGTCGTTGACCGCGAAGCCGTCCGGCGTCACGTCGCCATCCTTCTTGAGCCCGATCAGCCGCCCCGAGGCGTCGACCTCGGGCTCGGCGATCATCGACGCCGGCGCATTCGGAAACACGGCGGTGCAGGCGCAGACGAGCCACATGTGGTTGAGCCACGAGCCGCCGAGGGCGGCGGTGAAGTAGTTGTCCGCCAGCACGTGACGGCGCGCGTAGCGGTAGAGCGGGAGCTTGTCGGTCTCGTAGTGGCCCATCGTGAGCGCGCCCGTGTCCGTCCAGGCCACGTACCGGTCCATCTTCCCGCCGTTGATCTGCAGGATGTGCTGGTAGTAGCGATGCACCGGGTCCGGCGTCTTTTGGCTGGAGGGCACGTAGGGATCGATCAAGAAGGGCGCGTTGGGAAATGCCGCCGGGAACCGCGGGTCGGGGTCCGTCTTGCCCCAGCCCACCCGCACCGGCGGGAGCACGCGGTAGGGCTCACCGCTCCGGTCGGTCTGGGTGATGCGCGCCCCCGGCTGCCGGAGGCCGTTGACGCGGGGGAACTGGCCGTACAGGTGATCGAAGCTGCGGTTCTCCAGGAAGATCACGATCAGGTGATCGATCGGGGCCGGCGCCGCGCGCGACCGGGTGGGCGTCGCCGCGCTGGACTCGATGGCTCGGTCCGCGACCGCGACCGTGACGGCGAGCGCGAGCAGTGACAGGGCCAACCAGCGTCGACGCATGATCCGTCTCGCTCAGATCACCGGCAGCCGCACGACGAACTCGCTGCCGTGGCCGTCGCCTTCGCTGCGGGCCTCGACGCTGCCGCCGTGCATCTCGACCAGCCGCTTCACCAGCGTCAGGCCGATGCCGAGTCCGCCCTGCGATCGTTGTAACGACCGATCAGCCTGCATGAACATCTCGAGAATACGGGGCAGCATGTCAGGCGGAATGCCCACGCCGGTATCCTTCACCGCCACGACCACATCGCTTCCCTGCCGCTCGGCGGTCAGCCAGATCCGGCCTCGTGGCTCGGTGTACTTGCAGGCGTTGTTGATCAGGTTGCTGAACACTTGGGCGAGCCGCACCGGGTCGGCGTGCAGGTAGATCGGCTCTGGCGGTAGCGCGACGTTGAGTTCGTGGCTCGCCGACTCGACCAGCGGGCGGGCCGCTTCGACGGCTTGGTGCACGACCGACGCCAGTTCGACCCGCTGCTTGCGGAGTTCCAGCTTGTTGCGGGTGATCCGGGAGATGTCCAGCAGGTCGTCGATCAACCGCTCCATCTGGGACATCTGTCGGTCCATCGTAGTGCGGGCCTGTGCCGTCAGACCGGCGTTGCCCTCCGCGAGCTTCAGGATCTCCAGAGCATGCCGGAGCGGAGCCAGCGGGCCTCGCAGTTCGTGGGCCAGCATCGCCAAGAACTCGTCTTTGTGGCGATCGGCCTCACGCAGTTCCAGCAGCAGGCCGTGGATTCGCTTCTCGGCTTCCTTCTCTTGCGTGACGTCCCGAAGGAACCCCGTGAACAGAGGTCGGTCGCTGCCCTCCAGACGGGTGATCGCCAGTTCCACGATGACCTCCGAGCCGTCCTTGCGGCGGGCGGGCATCTGCAGCCGCACCTACGATCCGCTGGGCGTGGCGCTCGCGCGGCAAGGCCGCTACGAGGAAGCGGAGGCGGCATTCCGGCACGCGCTGCGCTCGCCGGAGCCCGAGCGGGCCGGCGCGGCTCTGAACCTCGGGTTGCTCTACCTGCGTCAGGGGCGCTATGCGGACGCGATCCCGCTGTTGCGCGCGGGCGCCCCCACTCACCAGCGCGCCGCGATCGTCCGCCCGAGCCTCGCACTGGCCCTGTCCAGGCGCGCCGAGGAGCTGGCGCGCGAGGGCAGGAACGAGGAGGCCGAGGCGCTGCAGAGAGAAGCCGCCGCGCTCGGCGCCGCGGAGCCGGACGGCTCACGGCCCAGCTCGGCGCCCCCGCGCGCTCGTCCCTAGCTCTCGCATCGGTAGCGCGGTTGCGTGGGCTCCGGTCTTGTGCCAGGATCGGCCCGATTCGCAGAGCTCGACCGCCACGACCGCCCCCGTCCAGCGCAAAAGGAGGCCGCGTCATGAGCACTCCCTGTTCGTTCCGGCTGTCCTCGCTCTCCGTGCTACTCGTCAGCTTCGCGCTCCTGGGCGCCTGCGCGACCGGATCGCAGATGGCCCAGGCGCCGACCGGCCAGGCGCCGATGGCCAGGCCGCAGATGATGGTCATCGGCAACGATCAGAAGGTCGTGTGGGATGCCGAGGGCAACCGGCAGTTCGTCGCTTCCGGCAAGGACACCATCAGCTTCGTCGACATCTCGAGCCCGGAGGCCCCGCGCATCGTCGGGAGCCTGCCGCTCATGAACTCGATCTTCGGCCCGCCCACGAATCTGGCGATCACCCCCGATCAGCGCCTCGCGATCGTCGCGAACTCGGTGAACTGGGTGCAGGACGGGACGGCCTGGAAGCCCGCGCCCGACACCAAGCTCTACGTGTTCGATCTCACCGCCACCCCGCCCCGCCACCTCGGCAGCGTCGAGGTCGGCAAGCAGCCGTCCGGGCTCGCGATCAACCGCCAGGGCAACCTGGCGCTCATCGCCAACCGCAACGACAAGTCCATCAGCGTGCTGTCGATCCTGGGCACGGAGGTCAAGCTCGTCGACTCGGTGCCGATGGGCGACGAGGTGGCGGCGGTGGCGATCACGCCCGACGGCAAGCGCGCGCTCGCGGTCAAGTTCCCCATGCACAAGGTCGCGGTGCTCGACATCAGCGGCCAGAAGGTGACCTACAACAACAAGCTCGACATGCCGGTCGGGCTGTGGCCCTACAACATCGACGTCACGCCGGACGGCAAGATCGCGATCACCGCGGACAACGGCAACTCGGGGGCGCCGGATGGCCACGTCGACACCGTCAGCGTGATCGACCTCGAGGCGAACCCGCCGCGCGTCATCGACCGCGTGGTGGTCGGTGACGCGCCGGAGGGATTCGCCATCAGCCCGAAGGGCGACCTCGCGGTCGCCGTCCTGCTCGGTGGCGCCAGCGTGCCGAAGAGCTCGTGGTTCAACACGAAGCGGAACGGCAGCGTCGTGGTGCTGAAGATCGACGGCAAGAAGGTCACCAGGGTGGGCGAGGTCGAGGTCGGAGGATTGCCCGAGGGCGCGGTGTTCAGCGCCGATGGCAGGTACCTCTACGTCGGCAACTACACGGACAGCGACATCTCGATCCTGAAGGTGGACGGCACGCGCGTGACCGACACGGGCAAGAAGCTGAAGCTGCCCGGCCAGCCCGCCTCCATGCGCGGCGCCGCGCGGTGAGGGAGGACGCCGTGGACGTGTCGCGTCGCGATTTCATCCGGCTGTCGACCAGCGCCGCGCGCGGTGTGGCAGGACGGCATCCCAAGCGGACCAGCCCGCATACGTAGCGCCACTCGTTCGCAACCCACCTCCTGGAGGATGGCCACGACATCCGGACCGTGCAGGAGTTCCTGAGTCACCGCGACGTCTCCACGGCGATGATCTACGCTCACGTCCTGAACCGGGACCCGGCAGGGGTAGCAATCGCGGCGCTCTTGTTTGGCCTGCAGGGCATACTTTTCCCGAACCCGTCGGTGGTCGCAGAGGCCTGTGGCCACCCCTTCGTCACGGATGAAGAGCTATCGCGTCTGCTGGACACCACCGACTACCCGACACTGCTCAAGTTCAATCGACTCGCCCGGAGGAACGGCTTGTCGGGACCGATCCTCGCTGCCGAGTTGGCCAGCTTCCTCGCGCTGACTTGGCGCCGCTGCGAGCAGCGTGAGCTCGTCCGCTCTCGCTAACAACGCGCTCGAGCAGACCGCTGGCTCGCATGCGCTCGCCGCGGCTGCTCAGCGCGACCGTCAGGACAAACAAGAACGGGGGCTTCCGAATGAACGCAAACACGCCACTCCTTCCAAGCCAGCGCGTCGTCCAAGTCTGCCTGTTTCTAGTGGCTGCAATAGCCGTGTTCGGCGGAGTGCTCCAAATGTACCTGGGCCAGCCCAAAACCACACCGCGGCTAGACAATGTGCACCGTTTCATGGCTGGCGTGTACTTTGGATCGGGGCTCATTGCTCTGTGGGCCGGCGCAACCATTCGCCGGCAGGGACCGCTCGTTTTCCTCATAGCCCTGACCGTTCTTCTCGCTGGGATTGGAAGGCTCGTGTCTATCAGCCAAGTCGGCTTGCCCGAGCCGAGTGCGGTATGGCTAGGTTACCTGATCCCCGAGTTGCTCGTGCCGTGCATCATGGTCGTGGCCCAGATCGCCACAAACAGACATGCAGCGGTATCAACAAACACATTGGCCTAGCCCCGCTCCATGGAGCGAACCGACTCCGGCCTGCAGCCTCCGTGGGCCGCTCATATCGAATGTTAGAAGGCAATCGCAGATAGAACGGACGTGAAAGCCATGCCAGATACAGGCCCAGCGGGCGGCCGTCAGGCCGGTGCTGATCCTCGCGACATCGTCGTGTTCTGGATCCTCCGCGATTCGGCATGTGCGGAATGCGGCAGTGAACTCGGAAAGGGGCGCTTTCTCCGGAGGGAAGGGGAACGGCCCCTCTGCCTCGCGTGCGCCGACCTCGACCACCTCGTCTTCCTCGCCCGCGGTGATATGGCTCTGACCCGACGTGCCAGCAAATACTCAACCCTGCGTGCGGTGGTCGTTCGGTTCAGTCGGTCTCGAAAGCGATACGAGCGTCGGGGAGTGTTGGTTGAGGAGTCGGCTCTCGAGCAGGCGGAACGAGAGTGCCTTGCTGATGCTGAGGCCCGCCAGCGAGCCCGTGAGCGAGCAGCGGAGCGTCGGGAGGAAAGCGACGAGCGCTACGTGAGTGAGTTTGTCGAGCGATTGGGCCATCTGTTTCCCGGCTGCCCTGCACCTGAGCGCCGGGCAATCGCCGACCACGCCTGCCGAAAGTACTCGGGCCGGATCGGTCGTTCAGCGGCCGCCCGCCGGTTCGGTCCAGACGCGATCGAACTAGCGGTCAGGGCACATGTTCGCCATCGGTACACGCGGTACGATGGGCTACTCGCACACGGCATAGATCGCGGTGATGCGCGTGCCTCGGTACGCGTCGCGGTTGATGAGGTCGTCGAGCAGTGGCGAGGGACGTCGTCATGAACCGTGGCCTCAACATCACGTTGGACCCGACGGACCACCTTCCCTCGCCGTTCGGTTCGTGTGGTACTCTTTGTCGGAGGTTTGCGGCCCCGTCGAGTCCGGCTCGCCCTATGTTGACCGGTACGACCCTCCGATTCGACGGCGAACTCGCGGCACACCCGGTGGGTCGGAGCGACGTGGCAGTCGTGTTTCGATCGGAACAGCTGCGAGAGTGGCGGAATTGGCAGACGCGCTGGACTTAGGATCCAGAGGGGGCAACCCCGTGGGGGTTCAACTCCCCCCTCTCGCACCACGAGTACACGGGCCTGAACGCGAAGCTCGGGTCCGCCCGACCGTCGGGCGCGGATGCGCCCCGACGGCGAATCGGGAAGAACCTGAACGCTCGGGTCCGCCCGACCGTCGGGCGCGGATGCGCCCCGACGGCGAATCGGGAAGAACCTGAACGCTCGGGTCCGCCCGACCGTCGGGCGCGGATGCGCCCCGACGGCGAATAAGAGGTCGCGATGAAGGTCGAGGTCGAGGAACTGGGCGCGTGCAAGCGCCGTTTACAGGTGGAGGAGACGCCCGAGGTGGTCCAGCGTGCGTGGGCGGAGGCGTTCGGCCGCGTGCAGCGGCAGGCGCGACTGCCCGGTTTCCGCAAGGGCAAGGTGCCGGCCGGCATGATCCGGCTGCACTTCGCCGACGATGTCCGGCAAGAAGTGGCCCGCCACTTGATCCCCGAGGTCTACCAGCAAGCGCTGGCGCAGACGCGGCTCAAGCCGGTCGAGGAGCCGGACTTCCAGGACCTCACGCTCGAGGAGAATGCCGGGTTGAAGTTCTCGGCGGTCCTGGAGATCAAGCCCACGATCGCGCTCGGCAGCTACACGGGATTGAACGTGAGCCACACGCCCAAGCCGTTCGACGAGGCGGAGGTGGACGAGGCGCTCGGCCATTTACAGGAGCAGCACGCGGAGTACCGGGCCGTCGAGCGGCCGGCGGACCTCCAGGACCTCGTCATCGTGGACTACTCGCTCACGCCCGAGGGCATGGAACCGCGGACCGAGACCGGCTACGGCTTCGTGGTGGGCAGCGGCGCGGTCATGTCCGAGATCGAGGAGGCCGTGATCGGGCTCGCCCCGGGCAGCTCGAGGCAGGCGCGAGTCAAGTTCCCCGACGACCACCGGAATGAAGGCCTGCGCGGCAAGTCCGGCGAGGCGCACGTGAAGGTCACCGAGGTGAAGGAAAAGGTGCTCCCTCCGCTCGACGACGACTTCGCCAAGAGCGTGGGCCAGTTCGAGAGCCTGGAGGCGCTGCGGGCCGAGATCCGCAAGGGGCTCGAGGCCAGGCGGGAGCAGGAGAACCGGCGCGCGCTCGAGCACGCGGTCCTGGAGGCCGTGCTGGCGGGGCATCCCTTCGCGGTGCCCGACGCGCTGGTGCTCCGACAGGTGGGACACCAGGTCGAGCACGCGCGCGAGCGCCTGCGGCGGCAGGGCGTGGACCCCGAGCGTCTGCCCTGGGACTACGAGAAGATGCTGGGCGAGCTTCGTCCCGGCGCCGAGCAGGCGGTGCGCCGCGCGCTTCTGATCGAGGCGATCGCGCAGAAGGAGGGCATCGAGCCCTCCGAGGCCGACGTGGAGGCCGAGGTGGAGCGGCTCGCCGAGGCCGGCAAGCGCCCGGTCCCGGCCGTGCGGTCGATGCTCGAGCAGAGCGGCGACCTGGACCGCATCCGATTTTCGCTGCGGGAAAAGCTCACCCTCGATTTCCTTATTGAGCGTGCCACGCTCGCGGCCTGAGGTACACTACCGCCATGTGGGGGGACGGTGACGTGAAGTGGAGCCGCGGCGGTGCCAGGTGCGTCGTCGGGTTCGAGCGGATCGTGGGGGAGGCTCGGAGGGGGCCGGTGATGCTCCCTTCGATGGCGTGATGGCAAGGAGGCGTCCGATGGGGTTGGTCCCGATGGTGGTCGAGCAGACGCCGCGTGGAGAGCGCGCGTTCGACATCTTCTCGCGTCTGCTCAAGGAGCGAATCATCTTCCTCCCGACGTATATCGAGGACGAGATCGCGAATCTGGTAATCGCGCAGATGCTGTTCCTCGAGGCGGAAGATCCGGACAAGGATATCTATCTCTACATCAACTCGCCCGGCGGGTCGGTGACCGCGGGGATGGCGATCTACGACACCATGCAGTACGTGAAGCCGGCCGTGTCGACGATCTGCATGGGCCAGGCCGCCTCGATGGGCGCGTTGCTGCTGGCCGCCGGATCCAGGGGCAAGCGGTTCGCGCTGCCGCACGCGCGCATCATGATCCACCAGCCGCTGGGCGGCGTGCAGGGCCAGGCCACGGACATCGACATCCAGGCCAAGGAGATCCTCAGGATGCGCGAAGAGCTCAATCGCATCCTGGTCCACCACACGGGCCAGTCGATGGAGAAGATCCACCACGACACCGACCGCGACTTCTTCATGACCGCCGAGCAGGCCAGGGACTATCACATCGTCGACGAAGTGATCTCCTCCAAGCCCACACCGCGCGCGGTGCCGGAGGCCGCGGTGGTGGTGGCGAGCAAGTAGGCGCGCTCCCGGATGGCCCGCACCCGGGAAGGCAGCGGAACGCTGAAGTGCTCGTTCTGCGGGAAGAGCCAGAACGACGTGCGCAAGCTCATCGCCGGCCCCACCGTCTACATCTGCGATGAGTGCATCGAGCTCTGCAACGACATCATCGCGGAGGAGTGGGAAGAGGAGAAGAGTCGAGAGCTCCGGAGCCTGCCGAAGCCGGCGGAGATCAAGAACGTCCTCGATCAGTACGTGATCGGCCAGGAGCGCGCCAAGAAGATCCTGGCCGTCGCCGTGCACAACCACTACAAGCGGATCGAAGCCGGCACCGAGGCCGGCGACGTCGAGCTTCAGAAGGCGAACATCCTGCTCATCGGCCCCACCGGGTCGGGCAAGACCCTGCTGGCCCAGACGCTGGCCAAGATGCTCCACGTGCCGTTCACCATCGCGGATGCCACCACGCTCACCGAGGCGGGGTACGTCGGCGAGGACGTGGAGAACATCATCCTGCGGCTGCTGCAGGCCGCGGACTACGATGTCGAGCGGGCGCAGCGCGGGATCGTGTACATCGACGAGATCGACAAGATCGCGCGCAAATCGGAGAATCCCTCGATCACCCGGGACGTCTCGGGCGAGGGCGTGCAGCAGGCGCTCCTGAAGATTCTCGAAGGGACGGTCGCCAACGTGCCGCCCCAGGGCGGCCGCAAGCACCCGCACCAGGAGTTCATCCAGGTGGACACCACCAACGTGCTGTTCCTCTGCGGCGGGGCCTTCGTGGGACTCGACCGCAACGTGGAGAGCCGGGTGGGCCGGACCGCGATCGGCTTCGGCGCCGAGATCAAGAGCCGCGAGGACCGGCGGGTGGGCGATCTGCTGGCCATGGTCCAGCCGGAGGATCTCCTGCGCTACGGGCTGATCCCGGAGTTCGTGGGCCGGCTGCCCGTGGTGGCGACGCTCCACGACCTCGACGAGCCCGCATTGGTGCGCATCCTGCGCGAGCCGAAGAACGCGATCGTCAAGCAGTACCAGAAGTACTTCGAGCTGGAGAAGGTGCGCCTGAAGTTCACCGACGACGCCGTGACCGCGGTGGCCCGCGAGGCCATGAAGCGGGGCACGGGCGCGCGGGGCCTCCGCGCGGTGCTCGAGGAGGTCATGCTCGAGATGATGTACGAGCTCCCCTCGATCCCCGGCCTGAAGGAGTGCATCATCACGCGCGAGGTCATCCTGAACAAGGAGCGCCCGATCCTCATCTCCGAGCAGAAGGAGCAGTCCGCCTGAGCGTCCGGACTGGGAGTTTGCCGGGGAGCATCGCCTGATCCGGGTGGCCGCGCGCAACGGCGGCGTCTCACTGGAGGCGCTGGCCGGCAGCCGGATCGAGTCACCCCTGTGGAGCCGGGCCGCGGAGATCCCGATGGCCTCGTATCTGCAGTTCCTCGGCCGGCTGCTCGACACGCCCGCGCTTCTCGAGGACATCGAGCCGCAGACCTTCGATGCCAATGCACCAGGTCCGCGGCGCGCGGCGATGATCCGGATCGTGATCGGGGACGAGGAGCGCGCGCTGCAGGCGCTGCGTGGGAGCGACTACGAGCGGATCGCGGAGGTGGTGGCCTCTGCCCTGGACTTCGCGCGGACGGTCGCCGGGATGCCGTCGGAAGCGGAGCCCGCGGCGCCGGCGAGGCCGGCGCCGCCCAGACCCCGAAACCAGCGCCGATGAGCGCCGGGACGCTCTACGTGGTCGCCACGCCCATCGGGAACCTCGAGGACATCACGCTTCGCGCGCTGCGGGTGCTGAAGGAGGTCGAGCTGGTCGCGTGCGAGGACACGCGGCGCACCCGGGCCCTGCTCACCCACTTCGGCATCCACGTGCCGGTCACGAGCTACTTCGCGCACAACACGCTGACCAAGGGCGCGCAGATCCTCCGCGCGCTCGCCGAGGGAAAGTCGGTCGCCCTGGTGACCGACGCCGGCACGCCGGGCATCTCCGACCCCGGCTTCATGCTCGTGCGCTCGGCGCGGGAGGCCGGGGTGCCGGTCGTGCCGGTGCCCGGATCGTCCGCGGTCGTCGCCGCGCTGTCGGCCGCCGGCGTCCCCGCGGATCGCTTCGTGTTCGACGGGTTTCTGCCGGTCAAGGCCGGACGGCGCGTGCACCGGCTCGAAGCGCTCCGGGGGCTCGGCCTGACGATCGTGTGCTACGAGTCGCCGCATCGGATCCGCGCCAGCCTCGAGGCGATCGGCCAGGTCTTCGGGCCGGTCGAGGTCGTGGTGGCGCGCGAGCTCACGAAGAGGTTCGAGGAGATCGTGCGCGGAACCCCGCACGCGCTGCGGGAGCATCTCGGCGACGCGCCGAGGGGGGAGTTCACGCTGATCATCCCCGTCCCGCAGCAGACGCAAAGCGCTCCTCGACCCTCACCCCGGCCCTCTCCTTAGAAGGGAGAGGGAGCGAGGTTGACCGCTCTACCGATCGAGCTCCACCGCGTAGATCGTGACCTGGCCCACCGGATCGTGGTAGACGGGGCGGAGCCAGGGAACACTCCCGTCCGGGTTGGCGAGCCCGCTCAGCGGCTGGATCAATCGCCTCGTCCAGCGATCGTAGACGAGGTACTCCGGCGGTCGCTCGCCGAGCATCCCGCGCAGCTGATCGACCGACCGCACGGGCGGGAGCTCGCGCCACTGCCGACGACTCAGATAGGCGATCCGGGCTCTCACCGCCATCACCGTCGCGCTGCGCGGGGCGGTCCGGTCCAGATAGTGCGCCGCGGGGAGTAGCTCCAGCGGCTGGCGCGACAGCGTGACGGCCACCGTGCGCCAGGCCGCGATGCTCGACGGGACGAGGATCCAGAGCATGACCCCGGCGAGCACCAGGCGGGCCGCCGATGGCGACCCGAGCGCACGCCCGACGCGCCCGGCGATCTCCACCGTCGCGTAGGCGGCGAAGCCGCTATAGCAGAGCAGCAGGAAGAAGAAGTAGCGGGTCTCCCAGTGGGTGAGCGACATCAGCACCAGGAAGGCCAGGGCACCGACCAGCACGATGATGACGGGCCTCCGTCGGTTCCGGAGCAGGCTCAGCCCGATACCGGCCACCGCGAGCGGGCCGACCGGCAGGAGCGCCAGGCTCGAGCCGAGGCTCTGAAACGTGGTGGGCACGACGCGGCCGGCGTAGCTCCAGGCGAAGCGGCCGGGATGCTGGAGCACGAGATCGGCGAGCGAGTTGAAGATCCGGCCCTCGCTCGCCAGGCCGAGCGCGCGCGCGACGTCCTGGTAGTTCGTGCTGTACACGGGCGAGCCGTGTTGCGCGTGGTTCACCCACAACCAGGGCCCGACGGTCAGGAGGAAGCTGCCGAGGTAGATCGCGGCGCGCGTGAGCCGGAGGGCCGGCCGATCCCGCCGCCAGAGCATGCCGATCAGCCCGGGCACCAGCAGGAAGGCGCCGTTGTAGCGCAGCAGCGTGGCCACGCCCGAGAGCACGCCGGCCAGGATCGCGGACCGCCGCCATCCCGGCCGATCGTCGGTGATCGCGAGCAGCGCGGCCGCCGTGACGCACACGAACGGGACATCCGTCATGGCGCTGACGGCGTACCGCGTGAAGACTTCCGACGACAGGATGATCGGGACGGCCAAGAGAGCCGCGCCTGCCCCGAACAGCCGGCGATGGAGGGAGAAGGCCAGCACGCCCGTCAGTCCCGCCGCCAGGAGAGACAGCCACTTGCCCGAGCTGAAATGGTCGCCCGTCACCCGCGAGCCGAGCGCCAGCAGGGCGGGGTAGCCGGGCGGGTTGTAGGTGTTCTGCGGCAACTGGCCGGCGGAGATCCTGTCCGCATCCGGCGCGTACCAGCGGTAGAAGTCGGAGAACACCCCGACGACGTGCAGGTGCACGGGGTAGGCCAGGGCGAGCACGTACAGGGCGGAGACCGCGAGCGCGATCGCGCCGGCCCGCTCCGCGGAGCGCGCCGGCGTCGGCTCGGTCGGGTCAGACGTCACGGGCGCCAGTGGACCACAGATCGCGACCCGATCACCAGCGAAACACGCCGGCGACCGGAGCAGGCAGGCGGGCGACGCGGGTCGGGCCAGTACCCCGCTGTTCGGCCATCCCGTATACTAGACACCCATGCTGATTCCCCGGGCCCTCACCATCGCCGGCTCGGACTCCGGCGGCGGCGCGGGCATCCAGGCAGACCTGAAGACGTTCTCCGCTTTTCGAGTCTTCGGAATGTCGGTGCTCACCGCGATCACCGCGCAGAACTCGCTCGGGGTTCAGGCGGTGGAGAACCTGCCGCCGGCGTTCGTCTCCGAACAGCTCCGTTCGGTGCTCTCCGATTTCGGCGCCGACGCCGCCAAGTGCGGCATGCTCTCGACGGCCGGGATCATCGACGCGGTCGCGGCCACCCTAGCCGAGCATCCGGTCGACAAGCTCGTCCTGGACCCGGTGATGGTGGCGAAATCCGGCGACCGGCTGCTGCGCCCGGACGCCCGCCAGGCGCTGATCGAGCGCATGCTGCCGCTGGCCCTGGTCGTCACGCCAAACCTGCCCGAGGCCGAGGCGCTGAGCGGGATCACGGTGTCGGACCGGCGCGAGATGGAGGAAGCCGCCCGCCGGATCCACCGGCTGGGGCCCCGGTACGTGCTGGTCAAGGGCGGGCACCTCAAGGATGAGGCGGTCGATCTGCTCTGGGACGGGCGCAGCCTGACGGCGTTCTCCGCGCCGCGCATCGACTCCGCGAACACGCACGGCACCGGGTGCACCTTCGCGGCGGCGATCACCGCCGGGCTCAGCCGCGGCCGCCCGCTCGGCGACGCGGTGCGCGAGGCCAAAGCGTACGTGACGCGGGCCATCCGGGAAGGCTTCCAGGCGGGCCACGGCGTCGGCCAACTCAGACATTTCCTGACGGAGTGGTGATGAGCGAGTCCGAAGAGGGCAAGATGTCCTTCTTCGATCACCTGACGGAGCTCAGGAACCGGATCATCTGGAGCCTCATTCCGGCGCTGGTGGGGGTCATCATCGCCTTCCGCTTCTCCGATCGCATCATCCAGTTCATCGCCCGGCCCTTGACCCAGAGGGGCTCGCAGCTGGTGTTCCTCTCGCCGACCGAGGCCTTCTGGACCAGCATGAAGGTGTCCATGATCGCGGGACTCTTTCTCGCGATGCCGGTGGTGCTGTGGAACGTCTGGGCCTTCGTGGCGCCGGGCCTGCACAAGCACGAGCGCAAGTACGCGGCGCCGTTCATCATCATCGGCTCGCTGCTGTTCATGGTCGGGGGCGCCTTCGCGCTCCTCGTGGTCGTGCCGTTCGCGATCAGCTTCCTGGTCGGATTCGGACAGGGGCTCGGGATCAAGGACATGATCTCGGTCTCGAACCACGTGGACTTCGTCATCAAGTTCACGCTGGCCTTCGGCCTGGTGTTCCAGCTGCCGGTGTTCATCACGCTGCTGTCCATGCTCGGCATCGTGACGCCGCAGTTCCTCTCCAAGAACCGCAAGTACGCCATCCTGATCAACTTCATCATCGCCGCGATCCTGACGCCGACGCCCGACCTGCTGAACCAGACGTTGATGGCGGGCCCCCTGATCATCCTGTACGAGGTCGGCATCATCGCGGCGCGCATCTTCGGCAAGCGATCGCCCAAGCCGGCGGTGGCGCCGGCCACGGCGGAGGTCGCGCCGCCGAGCGGAGGCGCGGGCGCGGCATGAAGGGCGCGGAGCTGCTGATCCGCTGTCTCGAGCGCGAAGGCGTCGACACGATCTTCGGCGTGCCCGGCGAGGAAACGCTCGCGCTCACCGACGCGCTGCTCGATTCCCCGATGCGATTCGTGTCGTGCCGGCACGAGCAGGGCGCCGCCTTCATGGCGGACGTGTGGGGGCGCCTCACGGGCCGCGCCGGGACGTGCCTCGGCACGCTCGGTCCCGGCGCGACCAATCTCATCACCGGCATCGCCGACGCGACGCTCGACCGGGCGCCGCTGGTGGCGATCACCGGGCAAGGCGGCCGCGATCGCATCCACAAGGAGTCGCACCAGTACGTCGACATCGTGGACATGTTGCGGCCGATCACGAAGTGGAACAGCCGTCTGGCCGTGGCCGGCGTGATTCCCGAGTCCGTCCGGAAAGCCTTCAAGGTGGCGCAGGCCGAGAAGCCCGGGGCCTGCCACGTGGAGCTGCCCGAGGACGTGGCGGACGAGGAGGTGGAGCCGCACGTCGAGCCGCTCGCTTCCACCCGCCCGCGGCGGCCGTCGCCCGACCGGCCCGCGCTGGCCCACGCCGCCCAGCTCATCGACGGAGCCGACAACCCGTTGCTGTTCGTGGGCAACGGCGTGATTCGGGGCGGTGCCGCCCGGGCGCTGCGGGCGCTGGCCGCGCAGGCCGGGATCCCGGTGGCGACCACCTTCATGGCCAAGGGCGCGATCGCCTGGGACGACCCGCTGAGCCTCGGCACCATCGGGCTGCAGCTCAAGGACTACGTGTCCTGCGGCTTCGACCGCGCCGATCTGATCATCGCGGCCGGCTATGATCCGGTCGAGTACGCCCCGGCGCTGTGGAACCCCGATCGCGCCAAGACCATCGTGCACATCGACTTCACCCCGGCCGAGGTCGACGCTTACTACCAGCCCGCGGTGGAGGTCGTCGCGGACGTGCGTGAGGCGCTCGACCTCCTGCGCGAGCAGCTCAAGGTGCGGCGCGATCCGGAGCCCGGCCGCCGGCTGCACGAGTGGATCGTGTCCGAGCTGGAGGCCGGGTCCACCGACGGCGGCTTCCCGCTCAAGCCGCAACGCATCCTGCACGATCTGCGGCAGGTGCTGGCCCCGCAGGACATCCTGGTCTCCGACGTCGGCGCGCACAAGCTCTGGGTGGCGCGACTGTTCCAGGCCAGCGAGCCCGGCACGGTGATCATCTCGAATGGCTACGCGGCCATGGGCATCGGGCTCCCCGGCGCGATTGCGGCCAAGCTGATTTACCCCGATCGCAAGGTGGTGACCGTCTCCGGCGACGGCGGGTTCCTCATGAACTGTCAGGAGCTCGAGACGGCGGTGCGCCTCGGCGTGGCGATCGTGGTGCTGGTCATGCGCGACGATGCGTATGGCGTCATCCGCTGGAAGCAGCTCTCCCGCTACGGGCGCGAATCCGGCGTGGCGCTGGGCAACCCGGACCTCGTGACGCTCGCCGAGTCCTTCGGCTGTCGCGGCTTCCGCGTCGGCGCGGCCGCCGAGCTCCTGCCGGTCCTGCGCCAGGCCTTCGCCGTCCCCGGCCCCGCCATCGTCGACGTGCCGGTCGACTACCAGGAGAATCTGAAGCTCACCGAAGCGCTCGGCCACCTCGTCTGTCCGCTATGACCATTCCGCTCGATTTTGGCGCGCTCAACCTGCCGGAGCCGGTGATGCACGGCGTGCGCGGCGCGGGGTTCGTCGCGGCCACGCCGATCCAGGAGGCCGCGCTGCCGCTCGCGCTCAAGGGCAAGGACGTCGCCGGCCAGTCCCAGACGGGGACGGGCAAGACGGCGGCGTTCCTCATCGCGGCGTTCACGCGGATCCTGCGCGCGGCGGTGCCGTCACGGGGGGCGGTCACCGCGCCCCGCGTATTGATCATCGCCCCGACGCGAGAGCTGGTCGTCCAGATCGAGGCCGACGCGCGGCTCCTCGGCAAGTACGCGGGGCTGCGCATCCTGTCGGTCTACGGCGGCATCGACTACAACAAGCAGCGCGAGGCCCTCCGGGAGGGCTGCGATGTGCTCGTCGGCACGCCTGGACGGCTCATCGACTATCTGAAGCAGCACGTGTGGTCGCCCGGACGCGTCGAGGTGCTGGTCATCGACGAGGCGGACCGCATGTTCGACATGGGCTTCATCGCCGATCTGCGCTTCATCCTGCGCCGGCTGCCCAAGCCCGAGAAGCGCCAGTCGTTCCTCTTCTCGGCCACGCTTTCGTTCCGGGTGCTCGAGCTCACATGGGAGTTCATGAACAACCCCACGCAGATCACCATCACGCCGAAGCAGAAGACGGTGGAGAAGGCCGAGCAGGAGCTGTATCACGTCGGACGCGAGGAAAAGTTCAACCTGCTGCTCGGCCTCCTGAAGCGCGAGGGCGGCAGCCGCATCCTGATCTTCAGCAATACCCGCGAGGAAGCGCGGCGGCTCGAGGACCGACTCAGCCGAAACGGCTGGCAGGCGCGCGCGCTCACCGGGGATGTCGACCAGAAGAAGCGCCTCAAGATCCTGAACGACTTCAAGAACGGGGAGCTGCCCGTCCTGGTCGCCACCGACGTGGCCTCGCGCGGCCTGCACATCGAGGGCGTCAGCCACGTGATCAACTGGGACCTGCCGCAGGACGCCGAGGACTACGTTCATCGGATCGGCCGGACCGCGCGGGCCGGCGCGAGCGGGAAGGCGATCAGCCTGGCCGACGAGGTGAGCGTGCTGGCGCTGGAGCCGATCGAGAAGTTCATCGGGCAGAAGATCCAGGTCGGCTGGGCGGCGGACGATCTCTACTTGCCGGAGATCAAGCCCACCAGCGAGGAGCGGCGGCGCTACGCCGAGGAGAAGCGCCAGCGGATCGCCGCGCGCGGCGGCGACGGCCACGGACGCCCGCGTCGCCCCGGCGGTGGCGCTCCGGGCCCGCACCACGGTCGCGGCCGTCGCGGGCGGTGAGCCCGGCCTTCGATCTGACGCTACCCGAGCCGGAGCGCCGCCGCGCCGGTGCTCTCGCCAGCGGCTGGCTCGACCTGCTCTACATTCCCGGTGCCGGCTTCGCCTCGCCGCTCGAGCCGGGCGCGTACCGATCCAGCTTTCTGATCGTTCCCGCGCAGGGCCCGGCGCTCCGCGTGTCGTCCTTCGTGGTTCCCGCGTTCGGCGGCGAGCTCTGTCGGATCCGGCTCGAGCCCGTGGCGAGCTATCGGCCGGAGTCACTGGGCTCGTTCTTCGAGCCGTCGCGTCGCGGACTCGTGTACGCGATGTCCGGTGATCGCCGGGGCGGTGCCGCGCGCCCGCCGGAGCAGCCCGGCTGGTACTACGACGGCCCCTCGCTCAGGCCTCGCCTGGGCGACGTCACGCGCGTGCGCCGGGTCCGGGAGCGCCTGCACGCGCCCTCGACACCAGGCTGGTCGTGGGTCGCGGACCGGGGGCTCGCCCTCACCGGCGCGGACGGGGAGGAGAGCCTGCTGCTCGCGGCAGGCGACGCGGAGGAGCCGACGCTGATCCCCACGCTCGGGTTGTATCGCGCGCTGATCGATCCCGGCGTGACGCCCACGCCCGGTGCGACCGTTCGAGATCTCCTGGGCTACGGGGAGTGGGAGATTCCGCTGGAGATCGCGGTCGAGCTCGAGCCGTGCTGATGTCAGCAGGGGCGACCGGCCGACAGTCCACCGGCGCCCGGGGCGCCAGGCGCCCCCGGCGCCGGGACGTTCCCGGAACCGCTCCCGAATGCTCCGGCCGTGCCCAGCGTGCCGCGACTGCCGAGCGTGGTATTGCTGCCGCCGGGCGTTTGCCTCCCGGGCCCCAGGAAAGACGGCAGCAACGTCAGGGTCGAGCGTCACGATGATGCTGTCCTTTGCGTACCGGGAGGCGTACTGGTTTGGCCGAGCCCGGCTGAAGTCGTACTCAGCAAGGACCTCGTCGATGCCGACCGGATGTTTCCCCTGCTAACCTTTCACTTTCCTCAACTTTCCTCATGCTCTCTTCTTTCACGGCGCGTTGCCTTCCGCGCGCTGATCAGGTGAGTCCGGCCATTTCTCCGCCGCCGTCATGCCTTGCCCCAGCAGAGCACCGACTTGTCCGCCGGGATAGGCTCCGCCGAAGCGGTCGCTTATCCCGTCGGCCCTAAAATATCGGGCTGCGCGGGGTCATGAGCCGAAGATCCGGTCGGCGGAGCTTCGTACCCTGCCGGGCCCCCGGTCACGGCGTGAGTGTAGATCCAATCTCCCTGTTCGTTCACCGACGGGCCAGCATGGTCGTTCGAATGATTCGGGCTAGAAGCGACGGCGGCCGGCCATCTGCTTTTTGCGCAGGCGGAGCGACTTCGGGGTCACCTCGATCAGCTCGTCCTCGCGGATCCACTCGAGCGACTGCTCGAGACTCATGACCCGCGGGGGCGTGAGGCGGACAGCCTCGTCCGACGTCGACGAGCGGACGTTGGTGAGCTTCTTCTCCTTGGTGATGTTGACGTCGAGGTCGTTGTCGCGGGAGTGCTCGCCGACGATCTGCCCCTCGTACACCGACTCGCCGGGCCCGAGGAACAGCACGCCCCGCGGCTGCAGGTGGTCGATGGCGTACGAGGTGGTCCTGCCCGTGCGGTCGGCCACCATGGCGCCGTTCGCGCGATGGGGGATGTCGCCCTGCCAGGGCGAGTAGCCGTCGAAGAGATGGTTCAGCAGCCCGGTCCCGCGCGTGTCGGTCAGGAACTCGGAGCGGTACCCGATGAGCCCGCGGGCCGGGATACGGTACTCGAGGCGCACGCGCCCGGTGCCGTGGTTGACCATCTTCACCATCTGCCCCTTGCGCGGGCCGAGCTTCTGGGTGACGGCGCCGATGAACTCCTCCGGGATGTCGACCACCAGGTGCTCCATCGGCTCGAGCGTCTGCCCGTTCTCCTCTCGGGTGATGATCTGGGGCTTGCCGACCTCGAGCTCGAACCCCTCGCGGCGCATCATCTCGATCAGGATCGCCAGCTGGAGCTCGCCCCGACCCGACACCCGGAACGTGTCGGGGGAGTCGGTGTCCTCCACCCGGATCGCCACGTTGCTCCGTCGCTCCCGAGCGAGCCGGTCACGGAGCTGAGGCGAGGTGACGAACCGGCCCTCCCGGCCCGCGAAGGGCGACACGTTCGACGAGAACAGCATGGACACGGTCGGCTCGTCGATCCGCATGACCGGGAGGGCCTCCGGCTGCTCGGGATCGGCGATGGTCTCGCCGATCTCGACGTTCTCGATGCCGGCCACCGCGACGAGGTCGCCGGCCGTCGCCTCCGCGATCTCGACGCGCTTGAGCCCCTCGTAGCCGTAGAGCACGGTCACCTTGGCGTGCTCGACGCTGCCGTCGCGGTGCACCACGGCCACGCGGTCGTACTGGCGGATCCGCCCGTTGACGATCCGCCCGATCACGAGCCGCCCCACGTAGTCGTCCCAGTCGAGCGAGGTGGCCCGGAGCTGGAGACCCACGGCGGGATCGAAGCGCGGGGCCGGGATCGTGGCGACCAGCGTGTGGAAGAGCGGCGCCAGCGTCTTGCTGTCGTCGGTGAGCGAGAGCTTGGCGATCCCGCGCCGGGCGTCCGTGTAGAGCACCGGGAAGTCGAGCTGGTCCTCGGCGGCGTCCAGGTCGATGAACAGGTCGTAGACCTCGTCGAGCACCTCGGCCGGGCGGGCGTCCTGGCGGTCGATCTTGTTGATGACGACCATCGGGACCAGTCCGGCCTCCAGCGCCTTCCTGAGCACGAACCGCGTCTGCGGCAGCGGCCCCTCGGCGGCGTCGACCAGCAGCAGCACGCCGTCGACCAGCGTCAGCGTCCGCTCGACCTCCCCGCCGAAGTCGGCGTGCCCCGGCGTGTCCACGATGTTGATCTTCACGTCCTGGTAGTGGATGGACGTGTTCTTGGCCATGATCGTGATGCCCTTCTCCCGCTCGAGATCGATGGAGTCCATGACCCGCTCCACGACGTGCTCGTTGGCGCGGAAGATGCCGGACTGCCAGAGCATGGCGTCGACCAGCGTGGTCTTGCCGTGATCCACGTGGGCGATGATGGCGACGTTGCGAATGTCTGGACGCTGCTGCATCGCTTCACTCTAACACGGATCCCGCGGTCATCCGCCTCGCGGCGCCTTGCTGGCGCGCTCGAGGCGGGGCATAATGTCGGGCGATCGTCCACCTCGTTCCCTGGAGGGACACCGTGATCCGACAACTGCTCCGCGCCGCCGCCTGCGTGGCCGCCTCACTGGCCGTGCTGACCCTCGCCGTCGCTCCGGTCGTCGCCCAGTCCACCGCGCAGCCGCAGGGAGGAAAGAAGATGAAGCGGACGGCGGTCATCACGCTGGAAAAAGGCGGCGAGATCCGCTTCGCCTTCTATCCCGAGGACGCCCCGAAGACGGTGCAGAACTTCGTGACGCTCGCCAAGAAGGGCTTCTACGACGGCACCACCTTCCACCGCGTCGAGCCGAGGTTCGTCATCCAGGGCGGCGACCCGCTGTCGAAGACGCTCAAGCCGGGCGACGAGCGCATCGGGACCGGCGGGCCGGGCTACATGGTGAACGCCGAGTTCAACAAGCAGAAGCACGCGCGCGGCGCGGTGGCGATGGCGCGAGGCAATGATCCGAACTCGGCCGGCAGCCAGTTCTACATCACGCTCGGCCCCGCGCACTTCCTCGACGGCCAGTACACGGTGTTCGGCATGGTCACCTCAGGCATGGACGTCGTCGACGGCGTCAGGCCGGGGGACCGGATGAAGTCCGTGAAGATCGTGGAGACGGCCGAGTAGCCGCATGGCGTGGTCGCTGCTCATCAAGAACGGCACCGTCGTCGACGGGACCGGCAGCCCCCGGGTCGCGGCGGACGTGGCCATCGAGGGCGACGGCATCGCCGCCATCGCCCCCGACCTGTCGGGTGAGGCGGCCCGTACGATCGACGCGCGGGGACTGATCGTCGCTCCCGGCTTCGTCGACATCCACTCCCACTCCGATCTCGTCTACCACAACTGCCCGTCGGCGGAGTCCAAGGTGCGCCAGGGGGTCACGACCGAGGTGGTCGGCATGTGCGGCTTCTCGCCGGCGCCGGTCGCCGGCGGGCGCGCGGAGCTGGTGCGTGAGTGGGCGGGAGGGATCGCCGGGCGTCCGCCGATCCGGTGGGAGAGCTTTGCCGAGTACCTGGACCACGTGCGGCGGCTCGGCCCGTCCGTCAACGTGGTGCAGTTCGCGGGTCACGGTGCGCTCCGCCTGGCGGCCGTGGGCCCGGACAACCGCCCGGCCACCAAGGAGGAGCAGGCGGAGATGGAGCGCCTCCTCGCGGAGGCGATCGAGGCGGGCGCTTACGGCTTCTCGACCGGGCTCGTGTACGCGCCCAGTCTCTACGGCTCGACCGAGGAGCTGATCGGGCTCGCCCGGAGCATGGCGCCGCGCGGTGGCCTGTACTTCTCCCATGTCCGGGGCGAGGCGGCCACGCTGGAGGCAGCCATCGAGGAGGCGATCGGGATCGGCGAGGTGGGCGGCGTGCCGGTGCAGATCGCGCACGTGAAGGCCTCCGGCCGCGAGAACTGGGGCAAGATGCATCGCGTGCTGCGCATGATCGACAGCGCGCGGGCGCGCGGCGTGGACGTCACCGGCGACGTGTATCCGTACCCGGCCGGCAGCACCAAGATGGACAATCTACTGCCCGGCTGGATGCACGATGGCGGCATCTCGAAGCTGCTCGAGCGGCTCGCCGATCCGGCGGCGCGCCGGCGGGCCGTCGAGGACTGCCTGGCCGCGGGCGAGCGCTGGCAGACCGGGTCCGGAGCGATGGGCTGGGACGAGATCATGATCGCGACCTGCTCGAAGCCCGAGTTGGCAGGGTTGCACCTGGCGGAGGTGGCGCGGCGCACGGGCAAGGCGCCCGCCGAGACCATGATGGATCTGGTGCTCGACGAGCGCGCGGAGGCCTCGATGATCGTCTTCTCGCAGAGCGAGGAGAACGTGGCCACCGCCTTGGGGTACGCGCACGCCATGATCGGGTCGGACTCGCTCTCGCTGCACGCCGGGCCCGGCCCACACCGGGGACGGCCGCACCCGCGGAGCTACGGCACGTTTCCGCGCGTGCTCGGCGTCTACTGCCGTGAGAAGCAGCTCTTCTCCTGGGAGATTGCGGTCCACAAGATGACCGGCATGCCGTCGGCCAAGCTCGGCTGGAAGCGGCGGGGCCTGCTCCGCCCCGGCTTCGCGGCGGACCTCGCGCTCTTCGATCCCGCCACGGTGCGGGACGCCGCGACGTTTGCCGACCCTCATCGCCATCCGACCGGCATTCCCTACGTGGTGGTGAACGGCCAGCTGGTCGTGGACGGCGTGCGCTTCAACGCGCTGCCGGCCGGGCGCGTGCTCACCCGGGCGGAGTAGATCGCGGCCGGCGCTCCAGCAACGGTGTCCCGCGAAGCCTTGACAGCCGAGCGAGCCGAGGGGTATAAGGCGGATACCAGGATAGCCTCGCAGGCGGCCGTCGTCGGTCGAGGGAGGCTCGATGGAGAGTCGCCGTGCCTCGGAAGTGCTGGGAGAAGGCCATAAGCCAGCCGCAGTTCTGCGGCTGGCTTCCGTTGTGTCCAGGCTCGCTCGAACAACCTCCCAAGGAGGTCCGCATGCCCGATACCGCAACAGTGATCGAGCGCCTCATCGCTGAGAACCACGAGTTCCGCAAGCTTCAGGAAGACCACAAGAAATACGACCAGCAACTCGCAGAGTTGAGCGTCCGCGGCTTTCTGTCCGCGGATGATCAGTGGCGGGTCAGCGAGCTCAAGAAGCTGAAGCTGATCGCGAAGGACCGGATGGAGGCGATGATCCGGCGCGCCCGCGCCTCGACCCCCGCCTGAGCCGGGAGCCGATCCTCCGCTTCCGATGACCCCGTCCCGGGAGATGCCGGGATTCCGCGGCCTCTCCCATCTCACGCCTTCGGGTGAAGCCCGGATGGTGGACGTTTCCGCCAAATCGGAGACCGTCCGCGAGGCGGTGGCGCGCGTCACGGTCAAGATGAAGGCGGCGACGCTGGCCGCGGTGCGGGCCGGCCAGCTCGTCAAGGGCGACGTGCTCGGGGTGGCGCGGACGGCGGGGATCCTCGCCGCCAAGCGGACCCCCGAGCTGATCCCGCTCTGTCATCCGCTGCGCATCACGGGGGTCGAGGTCGAGTTCCGCTTCGACGACCGCAAGTCGAGCCTGGGCATCCGCGCGCGCGTCCGCACCGTCGACAAGACCGGCGTCGAGATGGAAGCGCTCACCGCGGCGGCGGTAGCCGGGCTCACCGTGTACGATATGGTCAAGGCGGTGGACAAGGGGGTCGTGCTGACCGATCTCTGCCTGCTCGAGAAGTCCGGCGGCAAGTCGGGGCTCTGGAAACGGCGGGGAGTTCCGCGCCGATGAAGACCGCGCTGATCCATTCCGAAGAGTGGCGACACTTCGACTACGGGCGCGAGCACCCGCTGCGCATGGAGCGTCTGGGCCTCACCTGGCGCCTCATGGAGGCGTACGGGCTCGGGGCGTTGCCGGGCGCCAAGGTGCTGGCGCCCCTGCCCGCCGAGCTCGACGAGATCGCCCGCTTCCACACCCGCGAGTACATCGACGTCCTCCGGGGGGTGAGCGCCGGGGACTGGGTGCCGGACACGGCGCACTACGGCCTGGGCCCGGGCGACAACCCGATCTTTCCCCGGCTCTGGGAAGCCGCTCAGCTCGCCGCCGGGGGCTCGCTGCTGGCGGCGCGGCTCGTCAGCGAGGGCGAAGCGGACCGCGCCTTTCACTTCGCCGGAGGGCTCCACCACGCGATGCCGAACCGCGCGTCGGGCTTCTGCTACGTCAACGACGCGGTCCTGGCCATCATGAAGCTCCGGGAGCGCGGCTGGCGCGTGGCGTACGTCGACATCGACGCGCATCACGGGGACGGCGTGCAGTTCGCCTTCTACGACGATCCGGACGTGCTCACGATCTCGACCCACGAACGCGGCGACCGGCTGTTCCCGGGCACGGGCTTCGTGGCGGAGATGGGCGCGGGTCGGGGCCTGGGCTATTCCGTGAACCTGCCGCTGCAGCCGTTCACGGACGACGAGGTCTACGAGCCCGCTTTCGAAGCGGTGGTGCCGCCGCTGCTGCGGGCGTTCAGACCCGACGTCCTGGTCATGCAGCTGGGGATCGATTCACACCGCACCGATCCGCTGACGCACCTGAGCCTCACCGTCCAGGGCTTCACCCGGACCGTGCGCCGGCTGATCGAGCTCGCGCCGCGCGTCGTGGCCCTGGGCGGCGGCGGGTATGACCTGCCGAACGTGGCTCGCGCCTGGACCTCCGCGTGGGCCGCGATGAACGACACCCGCCTGCCCGAGGCCCTGCCGCGGGAGTGCCACGCCGAGCTGGCGCGACTGGGGCTCCGATCGCCGACCCTCTGGGACCCCGCGGCCGAGCTGCCGGCTGACACGCGGCGCTGGGCGGAGGAGTATGCGCGCCGCCAGGTCGGCGCCATCCAGGAGCAGATCTTCCCGCTCCACGCGGTCTAGAAGATCGGAGGGGGCTGTCTGATCAAAACGGGGCGTCGCCCCGTGGGGGCCCTCTCCGAGCCTCCCCATGCGTGGCAGCTCCGCACGATGGGTTAATACGACGACAGAATCCCTGGATTTTCGCTAGACTACCAGGCCAAGGAGACCGAATGGCCTTGATGCCCGGCGGCCTCGGCCGTCTGGCGCCGTTGACAGGCCGTTGAGCTGAATGACCACGCCAGGCGTCGCGCGCCGCGGCCGGCTGTTCCGCAAGTACGTCGTCGTCTTCGTCGTGCTCGTCAGCGGCGCGCTGCTCACCAGCGGCGCGCTCGAGATCTACTTTTCCTACCAGGAGAACAAGGCCGCCCTCGTCCAGCTCCAGCGCGAGAAGGCGCAGGCGGCGGCCTCGCGCATCGAGCAGTTCGTCAAGGAGATCGAGCGCCAGATCGGCTGGACCACCCACCCGCAGCTGGTGACGGGGGCGGCCGCGCTGGAGCAGCGCCGGGTCGACTTCTTCAGGCTGCTGCGGCAGGTGCAGGCCATCACCGAGGTGAGCCAGCTGGATGCTGCCGGCAAGGAGCAGCTCCGCGTCTCGCGCCTGGCCATGGATCTGGCCGGCAGCCAGATCGACTTCTCCCGCGATCCGAAGTTCGTCGAGGCGCGGGCCGGCAAGATCTACTACAGCCCCGTGTACTTCCGGAAGGAGTCGGAGCCCTACATGACCGTCGCCATGGTGAGCGGCGGCGGGGGCGTGACCGTGGCCGAGGTGAATCTCAAGTTCATCTGGGACGTGGTCTCGCAGATCAAGGTCGGCAAGGCGGGTCACGCCTTCGTGGTCGATTCCAAGGGCCACCTGATCGCGCACCCCGACATCAGCCTCGTCTTGAAGAAGAGCGACCTCTCCGAGCTGCCGCAGGTCCGCGGGACCGTGGGCAGCACGGCGCGGCGGACGCCCGCCCCGGAGGAGGTGACGATCGCCAAGGACCTCCAGGGCCGGCAGGTTCTCACCGCCTCGGCCCCCATCTCGCCGCTCGGATGGTCCGTGCTCGTCGAGCAGCCGCTCGTCGAGGCGTTCGAGGGTATCCGGAACTCGATCATCCGGGCCGTCACGCTGATCCTGATCGGTGTCGCGCTCTCGATCCTGGCCAGCCTGGCCCTGGCCCGCCGGATGGTGAAGCCCATCCAGGCCCTGCAAGCCGGCGCCGCGCGGATCGGGGCCGGGGACCTGAGCCATCGCATCGAGGTCCGCACGGGCGACGAGCTGCAGGCCCTCGGCGATCAGTTCAACCGGACCGCCTCGCAACTGCAGGAGTCGTACGCCACCCTCGAGCAGAAGGTCGAGGCGCGCACCCACGAGCTGAGCCAGGCGCTCGAGCAGCAGACCGCGACCAGCCAGATCCTCAGCGTCATTTCCAGCTCGCCCGGCGACCTGGCCCCGGTGTTCGACGCGGTGCTGGAGAACGCCAGTCAACTCTGTGATGCGCAGACCGGCGTGCTGCTGTTGTACGACGGCGAAACGTTCGAGCTCGTCGCCCATCGAGGCGCCGATCCGCGCTGGGTCGAGGCGCGTCGCCGGGGGATGCGGCCGACGCCGCAGAGCGGGTTGGGCCGGATGCTGCGCGAGCTCGGTCCCATCCACATCGCGGACATCATGGCCGACGACGCGTATCGGACCGGGGACCCGTTGCGCGTGGACACGGTCGAGCTGTTGCACGCCCGCACCTGCCTCTGGGTGCCGATGCTGAAGGAGAGCACCGTCGTCGGCGCCCTGGTCATCTACCGCGTCGAGATGCGGCCCTTCTCCGACAAGCAGATCGCGCTCGTCAGGACCTTCGCGGATCAGGCCGTGATCGCGATCGAGAACGTGCGGCTGTTCAAGGCGGTGCAGCAGCGGACCGCCGAGCTGGCGCGCTCGGTGGAGCAGCTCAAGGCCCTCGGCGAGGTGAGCCACACGATCAGCTCGACCCTGGATCTCGACATGGTGCTGGCCAGCGTGGTCGCCCACGCCGTCGAGCTCTCCGGCACCGACGGCGGCGCCATCTACGAGTACGACGAGCAGGCGGCAGCCCTGCAGCTCCGGGCCACGCATCAGCTCGAAGAGGAGATGATCGACAACCTGAGGGCCAACCCGGTCCGGATCGGCGAGGGGGCCCTGGGACGGGCCGCCGCGCTCCGCGAGCCCGTGCAGATCGCGGACGTTCCGCAAGATGCCCATCACGCCCGGTTGCGCGAGGCCATGGTGCGCTACAACTTCCGCGCATTCCTGGCCATTCCGCTCCTGCGCGAGGAGGGCGTGGTCGGCTGCCTCATGGTGCGGCGCCGGACGCCGGGGGAGTTCCCGGCCGAGCTGGTGGAGCTGCTCCGCACCTTCGCCAACCAGTCGGCGCTGGCGATCCAGAACGCGACGCTGTTCCGGGAGATCGCGGACAAGAGCGCGCAGCTCGAGGTGGCCAACCGGCACAAGTCGGAGTTCCTGGCCAACATGTCCCACGAGCTCCGCACGCCGCTGAACGCCGTCATCGGCTTCTCGGAGGTGCTGCTCGAGCGCATGTTCGGCGAGCTCAACCCGAAACAGGAGGAGTACCTCCACGACATCCTGACGTCCGGCCGCCACCTGCTCTCGCTGATCAACGACATTTTGGATCTGTCCAAGGTCGAAGCGGGCCGCATGGAGCTCGAGCTCGGCAGCTTCGATCTGCCGGTCGCCCTCGACAACGCGCTGACGCTCGTGCGCGAGCGCGCGGCGCGCCACGGCATCACGCTCGATCTCGGCGTGGATCCGGGACTCAGCGCCTTCGTCGGCGACGAGCGGAAGATCAAGCAGATCCTGCTGAACCTGCTGTCGAACGCGGTGAAGTTCACGCCGGAAGGCGGCCACGTCACGGTCCGCGCCCAGCGCGCCAACGGCTCGGTGGAGATCTCGGTGACCGATACCGGGATCGGCATCGCGCGCGAGGATCAGCAAGCCATCTTCGAGGAGTTCCGCCAGGTCGGCACCGACTACGCGCGGAAGCGGGAGGGCACAGGCCTCGGACTCGCGCTGTCCCGCCGATTCGTGGAGTTGCATGGTGGCCGCATCTGGGTTAAGAGCGAGGTGGGCGAGGGCTCGACGTTCACCTTCGCCCTTCCGGAGAGGCCATGGCCGGCGAGTTGATCCTGATCATCGAAGACAACGAGAAGAACCGGAAGCTCGAGCGAGACGTGCTGCAGTTCCACGGGTTTCAGACCGCGGAGGCGGAGAGCGGCGAGGAGGGCGTCCGCCTGGCCCTCGAGACGCCGCCCGCGCTCGTGCTGATGGACATCCAGCTTCCCGGGATCAACGGGATCGAGGCCCTGCGCCAGCTGCGGGCCGATCCGAAGACCCGCGCGATTCCCGTCATCGCGGTCACCGCCTCGGCGATGACCCAGGACCGGCAGACGATCATGGCGGCGGGGTTCGACGACTACCAGTCCAAGCCCATCAACGTGAAGGAGTTCGTGGCGGCGGTGCGCCGGCTCCTGGACGGCCGCGGCGCGCGGGCATGAGCACGCTCGCGAAGGTCCTGGTCGTGGACGATCTGCCCCAGAACGTGAAGCTGCTGGCCGACCTCCTCGGCGCCAAGGGCTACGCCGTGGTGACGGCGTCGTCCGGCCCCGAGGCGCTCGACAAAGTGGAGTCGGAGCGCCCCGACATCGTGCTGCTCGACGTGATGATGCCCGCGATGAGCGGCTACGAGGTGTGCAGGAAGATCCGGGAGAATCCCGCGACCGGGATCCTGCCGGTCGTCATGGTGACCTCCCTCGATCCTTCGCAGGAGCGCCTCCACGGCCTCGAGGCCGGGGCCGACGATTTCCTCTCGAAACCGGTCAATCAGCCGGAGCTCCTGGCCCGGGTGCGCTCGCTCGTCCGGGTCAAGCAGCTGTACGACACGGTGCAGAGTCAGGCGGCCCAGCTCGCCCAGTGGAACGAGACACTCGAGGCGCGCGTCCAGGAGCAGGTGAGGCAGCTCGACCGGCTGGGCCGGCTCAAGCGCTTCTTCTCGCCGCAGCTGGCGGAGCTCATCGTCTCGGGCAGCGCCGAGGATCCCCTCAAGACGCACCGACGCGAGGTCACCGTGGTCTTCCTGGATCTCCGCGGTTTCACCGCGTTCGCCGAGACCGCCGAGCCCGAGGAAGTGATGGGCGTGCTCCGCGAGTACCACGCCGAGATGGGACAGCTCATCATGGAGCACGAGGGCACGCTCGAGCGGTTCACGGGCGACGGCCTCATGGTGTTCTTCAACGATCCGGTGCCCGTGCCGAACCCCGCCGAGCGCGCGGTCCGCATGGCGCTGGCCATGCGCGGTCGCCTCAACGAGCTGCGTGAGAAGTGGCAGAAGCGCGGCTTCGATCTCGACCTCGGCGTCGGCATCGCGCAGGGCTACGCCACGATCGGCGCCATCGGCTTCGAGGGACGCTGGGACTACGGCGCGATCGGCACCGTGACCAACCTGGCGGCTCGGCTCTGCGCGGAGGCGAAGCCGGGTCAGATCCTCGTCTCCCAGCGCATGCTGGGCACCGTCGAGGAGCTCGTGCAGGTCGAGACGGTCGGCCAGCTCACGCTGAAAGGTTTCTCCAAGCCGGTGACGGCGTTCAACGTGCTCGCGCCGCCGGCCTCGTGAGGGCCGGCCGGACCTTATATACTCGAGGTACCAGCGACAATGTCCCGTGGACGATCGCTCCACGGACGGCAAGGGAGGGTAGAGCAATGAAGCCAATCTCGATACTCGCCGGCGCGGCGCTCGTACTGGGGCTGCTGGCGGGGGCAGCGGCGGCAGCGGATGACAGCAAGGTGAAGGACGCCACCAAGCAGGTGGAGACCGGCGCCAAGAAGATCGGCGAGGGTGTGAAGGAAACGGCCAAGGGCGTCGGCACCACCGTGGCCGAAGGGGCGAAGAACACGGGAGAGAAGATCAAGGAGGCCGGAAAGGCCGCGGAGCCCGAGGCCAAGAGCGCCTGGCGGAACGTGAAGGATGGCGCCACGTCATTCGGCCACAGCGTGAAGACCTTCTTCTCGAACCTGTTCAACCGGTAAGCGCAGCGCAGCGCAGTAGCGTGGACACGCGGCAGCGAACCCCGGAGGAGGGGGCGCGCCTGGCGAACCGATTTCGGGCGACCCCGGCCCTGTTGTCTTGCCTGGTTCTGGCGCTGTTGTTGACCGGCTGTCCGAAGCGCCCGGTCACGTCGGTGGCCTCGGCGCCCGCCCCGGCCGCACCCGCCCCGGCGCCGGCCCCGCCGCCCGCCGCTCCGGCGCCGGCCCCGCCGCCGCCCGCTCCGGCGGCTCCGACTCCTCCCCCGCCTGCTCCGGTCGCCCCGGCCCCGGCCCCCGCGCCGCCGCCGCCCGCCGCGGCTCCGACGCCGCCGCCACCGCCCAGGCCCGCGCCGCCGAAGGAGTACACCGCGAGCGCGGCGCTCAGGGACATCCATTTCGACTTCGACAAGGCGAACATCCGTCCGGCCGACACGAGGATCCTGGACGCCAGCGCGGCCTGGCTCAGCGCCAACGCTGACCAGCTGGTGCTCATCGAAGGGCACTGCGACGAGCGCGGGACGAACGAGTACAACCTGGCCCTGGGCGAGCGGCGCGCGAAGGCGGCCATGGCCTACCTGGTCTCGAAGGGCGTCGCCGCGACCCGCATCACCACGATCTCTTACGGCAAGGAGCGCCCGCTCTGCAGCGAGAAGACCGAGACGTGCTATGCGCGGAACCGCCGCGATCACTTCCTGGTGAAGGCGCGCTAAGTAGGTCGGAGGGGGCCTCGACGGCCCCCTGCGAGACCTCCCCCCGAAAAGCAGGTTGCGCCGGCGAAGCCGGCGCTCGAAAGCGGAACACCGAACGCGCGCCGATTCTCCGACAGACTCCTCTGCGAACTCGTCCAGCGCGCTGAGCGCTCGAGGGGGCGCCGAACTGTGGGCGCGCGGATGTGTTAGATTACGACCATGCGTGGCGTGCTGATCACGATCGAAGGCGTGGAGGGCTCGGGCAAGACGACCCAGTGTCGCGCGCTCGCCGAGCATCTCCGGACGGGCGGGCTCGATGTGGTCGTCACCGGCGAGCCCGACGGCACCGCCCTCGGCGCCGCGATCCGTCCCTTGTTCGACATGAGCGTGCCGCCGACCCCGCTCGCTCAGACGTTTCTGTTCATGGCGGCCCGCCAGCAGCACGTGACCGAGCTGATCAGCCCGGCTCTGTCCCGCGGCGCGGTGGTGCTGTGCGATCGCTACGCGGACGCGACGCTGGCGTATCAGGGCTTCGGTCTCGGGATGGATCTCGAGACGATTCGCGATCTCAATCTGCTGGCGACCGGCGGCCTGCTTCCCGATCTGACCATCGTGCTCGACCTCGACCCGGCGGTCGGGATGGCGCGCATCCAGGGGCGCGCGCTCGACGCGTTCGAGAAGATGGACGTGGCGTTTCACCGCCGGGTCCGCGAGGGTTATCTCGAGATCGCGCGCACGGAGAAGAACCGGGTCGTCGTGCTGAGCGCGGATCAGAATCCGCAGACGCTGCAGGTCGCGATCGCGCAGGTGGTGGATCAGTTCCTGTCCCGACGCGGAGGCCCGGGTGCCGGCTGAGGCCTTCGCCGCCATCGAGGGGCAGGACGAGGCGGTGAGCCTGCTGCGGCGCGCGCTCCAGGCCGGGCGCGTGGCCCACGCGTACGCGTTCGTCGGACCGGCCGGCGCCGGCCGCAAGCCGACGGCGCTGGCGTTCGCGAAGGCCCTGGTGGCGCCGGGCGGCGGCGCCGCGGCCGCGCGCGTCGATCGCGGCGCCCATCCAGACGTGCTGGTGTTCCGGCCGACGCCGCCGGAGAAGAATCCGAAGGGGCCGCTCGCGCTGCGCATCGAGACGATCCGCGAGCTCGAGCGGCTGGCCTCGCTGCGTCCCGCCGAGGCGCCGTGGAAGGTCTTCGTCGTCGAGGACGCGGATCTGATGACCGTGGCGACGCCCCAGGCATTCCTGAAGACGCTGGAGGAGCCGCCGGCCCGCACCGTCATCATCCTGATCCTGTCCCAGCTGCGTCTGCTCCCGGCGACCCTGCTCTCGCGCTGTCAGATCGTGCGCTTCCGGCCGCGGCTGTCCGACCGCGGCCGCGCGCTCCTGCCCGACGGGCAGGCGCCGGGACGCGAGCAGGCGCTGTCCTCCCTGGCCGCGGCGCAGACGGATGGCGCCGATGCCGTCCTGAGGATCGGAGAGGACGTGGGCAGGAATCGCGAGGCCGCGGCCACGCTGATCGAGACCTGCTGGATGTGGTACCGCGACCAGCTGTGCCTGGAGGCCGCGCCGGGCGCGCGACTGGCCGCGCTGCCTTCCACGACCGCATCGGCCGGCGTCAGGCCGCGGCGGCCCGGCTCCCTCGATGCGCTGCTGCGCGGGTTGGCGGCCTGCCGGGACGCGTGGTACGCGCTCCAGGGTAACGTGTCGCCGCGGCTCACCGTGGAGACGCTGCTGAGCCGCCTCGCCCGCGAGGCCGCCTGAGCCAGACATCATGAGTGAAACGGAGCCGATGACCGGCCAGATCGCCGAGCCGACCCTGGACTACCTGATCGGCGTGCGGCTGCGCGAGCCGTTGCTCGCCGAGGACTATCTCACGACGGATCGGGACCTCCACGTCGGCGACTTCGTGGTGGTCGAGACCGGCTCGGGCACCGCGGTGGGCGAGGTGCGACGCCCCAAGCGAGAGCTGCCGGAGTTCAAGCGCGGACGGCTGTACCGCAGCGTGCTCCGGCGGGCCACCGACCCCGAGCTCACCGAGTGGCGCGAGCGCCGAGGGCGCGAGGTGCAGGGCGTCGACACGTGCCAGCGACTGGCCCGCGGCCGCAACCTGCCGATGAAGATCATCGACGTGGAGATCGAGGCGTCCCGGCGCCGGGTGACGGTGCTCTTCAACTCTGAGGAGCGGGTGGACTTCCGCGACCTCGTTCGCGATCTGGCGCACGAGTTCCACGCGCGCATCGAGATGCGGCAGATCGGCGCGCGCGACACCACCAAGCTGATGGACGGGATCGGCCCGTGCGGGCGCCAGCTCTGCTGCTCGTCGCACCTGCGGAAGTTCGACGCGATCTCCGTGAAGATGGCCAAGGCGCAGGACATGCCGCTCACCGACAACCGGCTGCTCGGCAACTGCGGCCGGCTCAAGTGCTGTCTCCTGTACGAGTTCTCGACGTACGAGGAGCTGCGGTCGCGCCTGCCCAAGGTCGGCGCCCCGTGCTCGGCCGAGTGCGGCGGCGGCGGATGCATGACCGGCAAGGTCCGCTCCTTGCGGGTGCTGAAGCAACAGGTGGTGGTGCGCTTCCAGGACGGGACCGAGGCGGAGGTGCCACTGGATCAGCTGACGTGGGAGGGACGCGAGCACATCAAGCCGCTGTGAGACCGGCTGCGGGCACGGCCCCAATGACCCAGCCCACTTTCTACCTGACGACGCCCATCTACTACGTGAACGCGCAGCCGCACCTCGGGCACGCGTACACGACGATCATGGCCGACGCGATGTGCCGCTACCACCGGCTCGCGGGGGAGCGCGTCTACTTCCTCACCGGCACCGACGAGCACGGGGACAAGATCGCCCAGGCCGCGGCGCAGGCCGGCGTCTCGCCGCAGGCGTACGCGGACCAGATCTCGGCGGTGTACCGCCGGACCTGGCAGGCGCTCGGCATCAGCAACGACGACTTCATCCGCACGACGGAGCCCCGTCACCAGAAGGTGGTCCAGGACATCCTGCAGCGGCTGTACGACGCCGGCGAGATCTACTTCGGCGAGTACGGCGGTAACTACTGCTTCGGGTGCGAGCGCTTCTACACCGAGCGCGAGATCGTGGATGGCAAGTGCCCGGATCACCAGACGCCGCTGACGTTCATCAAGGAGAAGAACTACTTTTTCCGGATGTCGAAGTACCAGGAGTGGCTGATCGCGCACCTCGAGGCGCACCCCGGGTTCATCCAGCCCGAGCGCTACCGCAACGAGGTGCTGGGCTTCCTGCGCGAGCCGCTCCAGGACCTCAGCATCAGCCGCCCGCGCTCGCGCCTGGAATGGGGCATCCCGCTCCCGTTCGACGAGCAGTACGTCACCTACGTCTGGTTCGACGCGCTGATCAACTACTACTCGGCGGTATCCGACCCGTCCAATGCGACGCAAGGGTTGTGGGACCACGTCGAGCACGTGATCGGCAAAGACATCCTGAAGCCTCACGGCGTCTACTGGCCGACGATGCTCAAAGCCGCCGGCCTGCCGATCTACCGGCGGCTCAACGTGCACGGCTACTGGACCGTCGACGGGCAGAAGATGTCCAAGAGCCTCGGCAACGTGGTCGAGCCGCTGCCGATGCAGGAAAAATACGGCGAGGCGTTCCGCTACTTCCTGCTCCGCGAGTCCGTCTTCGGGCTCGACTCGGACTTCAGCGAACGGGCGCTGGTGACCCGGCTGAACTCCGATCTGGCTAACGACCTTGGCAACCTCGTGTCGCGCGCGACCACGCTGATCGCGGGCTTCGACGGCGGCCGTCTTCCCGCTCCCGGTCCGCACACTCCGGCGGACGACGCCGTGCGCGAAGGGTGGCAGCGCGTGCGCGACGACGTCGCCGCCGCCATGCACGAGTTCGCATTCCAGCGAGCCCTGGCCGCGATCTGGGAGTTCATCGGCGTGCTGAACCGCTACGTCGATGCCGAGCAGCCCTGGGCCCTGGCCAAGGACCCCGCGCGGCGACCTCGCCTGCAGAGCGTGCTGTACACCCTGGGCCAGTCCCTCCGGGTGGTCGGGTCGATCCTCGATCCGTTCCTGCCCGAAGCGGCCGCGAAGATCCGTCGCGCGGTGGGCGGCCCCGAGACGGTGCGCCTGGACCAGGCCGAGTGGGGCAAGCTCGCGGCCGGCACGCGCATCGAGAAGCTGACGGGACTCTTCCCGCGGGTCGAGGTGAAGAAGGTGAGCCCGCCCGCCGCCGCGGCCCCGGCCCCCGACCGCATCCCGATCGGCGACTTCGCGAAGGTCGAGCTAAGGGTGGCGGAGGTGGTCTCGGCCGAGAAGGTTGCGAAGTCGAAGAAGCTGCTCAAGCTCACCGTCGATACCGGGACGGAGACGCGGACGCTGGTCGCCGGCATCGCCGAGCACTACGACCCGGCCGATCTGGTCGGGCGCAAGGTGGTGATCGTCGCGAACCTCGAACCCGCGACGCTGATGGGCATCGAGTCCAGCGGCATGGTGCTGGCCGCCTCGCAGGGAGCGACGCTCTCGCTCGTCACGCTCGACAAGGACATCCCGCCGGGCTCCCGGGTCACGTAGTCGTGTCGGCCGCGGCGGTCTGGGCGCGGCTCGTCGGCCGCGTTCCCTGGCTCGGCTGGGTCGGGCGGTGGGGTGTCTCGCTCTGCTCGCTCGCGCTCGGCGTCCTGACGCTCTTCGTGTTCCGCCGCGGGCTGCCCCACGTCGGCTGGATCGTCGGCTACCTCCTCCTGCTGTGGGCGCTCTTCACGCTCATGACGGAGCTCCGCGCGAGCTTCGAGCAAGGGGGCCGGCGACTCGTCCTCACCGCCAGCGACTACGCGATCCAGACGCTCTACCACAACCTGCTCCTGTTCGTCTTGCCCGCCTACTACGCCAGCGCGACGCTCAGCTCGCCGAATGCGCTGTTCGTGGCCGGCGTGGCCGCGGCCGCACTCGTGACCGCGGTGGATCCGTGGTATCGCCGTCTCGTTCATCCGCGTCCGTGGCTCAGCGACCTGCTGCTCGGCTTCTCGATGTTCGCCGCGCTCAACGTGGCCCTGGGGCTGGTCGGCGTGCGTCCGATCCTGGCGCTCGAGGGCAGCTCCATCCTGGCCGTGGTGGCGCTCACCCCCGCGTTCAGACGGCACGGCGGAGTCGGGTGGAAGCGGGCGCACGTGAGAGCGGCGATCCTGGCGGTGGCGGCCGCCGTGCTGGTCTGGTACGGGCGCGCGCTCATCCCGCCGGCGCCCCTGTTCCTCGCCCGCGCGGTGGCCGCCCGCACGGTCACGATGATGGAGCCGGTGGACATCGTCGAGCGCGGCCGGGTGTCCGCGGACACCGTCGCCGCCTGGGGTGAGCTCGCCGCCTATACGGCCGTGTACGCGCCGAGCGGACTGCGCCAGCCGATCCAGCACATCTGGCGGCGCGACGGCGAGCTGCTGGCGGTCATCCCCCTGCCCACCCCGGTGCAGGGCGGCCGCGCCGAGGGCTTCCGCACGCATTCCCGCCGTCGCGACCTCAGGCCGCCGCTCGCCGGCCGCTACACCGTCGACGTGGTCACCGCCTCCGGCCAGCTGATCGGCCGCCTGAAGTTCACCGTGACGCCATAGCCGCTCGAAGTGGAACCTCGAACCCGTAGTGGCCCAGTGAGCGGCGCCGCAAATCGTCGGACAGACTCCTCGCTGCATCAAGGCCGCGCCACCGGCCTCGGGTATGATGGGCCGTGATGCAGCTCTTCGACACGCATGCGCATCTGCACTTCCCCGAGTTCTCGGACGACCTCGATGCCGTGCTCGCGCGCGCCCGCGCGGCCGGCGTCGTGACCATGGTGACGATCGGCACCGATCGCGCCACGAACCGCGCGGCCGTCGCCCTGGCCGAGCGGCTCCCCGACGTCTACGCCACGGTCGGCATCCATCCGCACGACGCCGGGGAGGCGAGCGAGCACGACTTCGAGGAGATGGAGCGCCTCGCGCGGTCGCCCAGGGTCGTCGCCCTCGGGGAGATGGGGCTCGACTTCTTCCGCAACCTCTCTCCGCGCGAGGCGCAGGAGCGCGCGCTCAGGCGTCAGCTCGCGCTGGCTCGAAACCTCGGCAAGCCGGTGGTCGTCCACTGCCGCGATGCGCACGCCGACATGCTGACGACGCTCCAGGAGGAGCGCGTCGCGGAGATCGGCGGGGTCATGCACTGCTTCTCCGGGGACGTCGAGATGGCCAAACGCTGCCTGGATCTCGGTCTGTTCGTCTCGCTCGCCGGTCCGGTGACGTACAAGAACGCGCGCACGCTGCCCGAGGTCGCGCGCCTGGTGCCGGACGACCGGCTCGTCACCGAGACCGACTGCCCGTTTCTGCCGCCGCAGCCGCACCGCGGCCAGCGCAACGAGCCCGCCTACATCGCGCTGACGGCCGCGCGCCTCGCCGAGCTCCGCGGCATCGATCCGGAAACGCTCGCCGCGACGATGACCGACAACGCCCGCCGTCTCTTTCGCTTGCTCCCGGCGACATGACCGAGCGTCGCACGGTTCGCACCATGTGCCCGATGAACTGCCATCCCACGCTCTGCGGCATGCTCGTGGACATCGAGGACGGGCGCCTCGTGAAGGTGAGCGGCGATCCCGACAACCCCGACAGCCGCGGCTTCCTGTGCGTGCGAGGGCACGCCTCGCGCGAGGTGATCGACAACCCGCGGCGGCTGCTCCAGCCGCTGATCCGCGGGCGGCCGAGCGATGACTGGCGCCAGGCGAGCTGGGACGAGGCGCTGGATCTGATCGCCGCCCGCATGCTGGCCGTGGGCCGCGAGGCGGTCGGGTTCTGGGCGGGGCACGGCCTGTTCGCGAACAACTACGGAACACGCGTCGGCTCTCATCTGCTGCGTCGCTTCGCCAATCTCTGGGGCGCGCAGTGGTGGAGCCCGACCAGCATCTGCTGGGGACTCGGCGGCTTCGCGCTCGGGCTGACCGGCATCCTGGAGACCCACACCAAGGAGGACATGGGCGCGCACTCGGCGCTGATCCTGCTCTGGGGAGCCAATCTCGCCAGCCAGCCGAATACGGGGCGCTACGTGGCCCAGGCGCGCCGCCGGGGAGCCTACGTCGTCACCATCGACGTGCGCGAGACCGAAGCCGCCGCGCAATCGAACGAGGTCCTCGTGCTCCGGCCGGGCACCGACGCCGCGCTCGCCCTGGCGATGATGCAGGTGATCATCGCCGACGGACTCTACGACGTCGAGTTCGTGGCCCGGCACACGATGGGCTTCGAGCGTCTCGCGCCGCACGTTCGCGCGTACACGCCCGAGTGGGCGGCGCCCATCACCGGCATCGCGCCCGAGCGCATCCGCGACCTGGCCCGGCGCTATGCCGCGCTCCGTCCGGCCATGATCCTGGTGGGCGGCAGCTCCATGCACAAGGGCGCCGACGGCTGGCAACCCGGCCGCGCCATCGCCTGTCTGCCGGCGCTCACCGGCAACCTCGGCGTTCCGGGCAGCGGGCTCGGCCCGCGCCACGGCAGCTCGAGCCACGGCCAGGCGCTCGCGAGCATCGTGGCCACCGAGCGCCGCCCGCCGGGCCGGTACGTGCCGAATCAGATGTCCCGCATCATGGAGGCGGTGGTCGACGGCACGGTCCGCGTCATGCTCCTCTTCGGCACCGACATGATCTCGTCGTTCGCGGACACGGGCACGCTCGGGCCCGGACTGGCGCGTGCGGATCTCGTCGTGAGCCACGATCTGTTCCTGAACGACACCGCGCGCCAGTTCGCGCACGTGGTGCTGCCGAGCACCTCCTGGCTCGAGGAGGTGGGTTGCAAGAGCACCAACACGCATCTGTACTTGATGGACCAGGCGCTGCCGGCGCCCGGCGGAGCGCGCCCGGTCGGATTCATCCTGAAAGAGCTGGCGGCACGGCTGGCGGTGCCGGATTTCTTCCCGTGGCCCACCGATGACGGCCCGATCGACGCGATTCTCGATCATCCATCGACCGGGCACGCGACGGTGGCCTCGCTGCGCGCCGAGGGAGGGATGCGCCCGCTCGAGATCTCCCACGTGGCGTACCCGGACCTGCGCTTCGACACGCCGTCCGGCAAGGTCGAGTTCTACTCGGAGCGGGCCGCCGCCGTCGGCCTGCCGCCCCTGCCCGTGTACGACGAGGCGAAGCCCTCGACGTTCCCGCTCGCGTTCCGGCAAGGCCGGACGCTGACGCAGTTTCACGGGTTCTACGATCATGGGCGGGCGCTGCCCACGCTGGCGCGCCTGGACCCGGAGCCCCGGCTCTGGATCTCCAGCACCGACGCGGCCGCGCGCGGGCTCGAGGGCGGCACGCCGATCCGCATCCACAACCAGCGGGGCGAGTTCTTCGCCCGCGCCCAAGTGACGGACAAGGTGCCACCCGGCACGGTCTGGATGCGCGATGGCTGGGAAGGCCTGAACCGGCTCACGTCGGGCGAGGCCTGTATTCCCGACGAAGCGGTCGACATGTTCGCGTTTTCCGCCGGCCAGGCCGCCTTCGACGCCATGGTCGAGGTGACCCGGGCGTAGGCGGCGGGGCCCAAACCCACCCTCACCCCGGCCCTCTCCCATGAGGGAGAGGGAGCGAGGTCGACAGCTCTACCACTGCTCACCCCGGCCCTCTCCCATGAGGGAGAGGGAGTTTTGAGTTCCAGTTCCCTCTCCCCTCCGGGGAGAGGGCAGGGTGAGGGGCGGGGCTACTCGGCGTCCGTCGCTGACTGCCGCGCCAGCACCGCGCGCGCGTGCGGGGCTTCCGGCGCGGTGGTGAGCACGACCACCACCGCCTGCTCGCCCACGCTGAACGGATAGACCGAGGAGGCCTGGTTGCTGCGCAGCACCACGGGGATGCCCTCGCTCTCGAGCAGCGCGCGCACCACCAGCGCTTCGGACTGGTCGCGGCAGCGCCGCACCTCGACCAGCCCCTCGGTCTCCTCGGAGCGAGGTCGCGGGGAGTTGGGGAACCGGATCACGCGGGCGCGGCGGGCCATCGCGTTCATGCTAGCATAGCGGCGCTCACCCACCGGTCCATGACCGTCATCGACATCAGCGTGTGGATCGAGCCCGACATGGTGCGCTACGAGGGCGACCCGGTCGTGACCGTCACACCGTACCGCGCGAGAGCACAGGGCGACCCCGCGGATGTGTCGCTGCTGTCCCTCGGTTCTCACACCGGCACCCACGTGGACGCGCCGGCGCATTTCCTCGACGCGGGGGCCACCGTGGATCGGCTGCCGTGGGACGCGCTGGTCGGCCCGGCGCTCGTCGTGGAGATCGCCGGCGAGGGCCCGATCGGGCGCGAGACGCTCGAACGGCACGGCCTCGGCGGTCACAGGCGCGTGCTGCTCAAGACGCGCAACTCCGGGCTGTGGGCGCTCGGCCGTTTCAGCCGGGACTACATGGCGATCGACGTCGAGGCGGCCGGCTATCTCGTCGCGCAGGGAATCCGCCTGGTCGGCATCGACTATCTCTCCATCGAGCCCTGGCACTCACCCGGCTTCCCGGTGCACCGGCGGCTCCTCGAGGCCGGGGTGGTCATCCTGGAAGGTCTGAACCTGAGCGCGGTCGAGCCCGGCCTCTTCGAGCTCGTGTGTCTGCCGCTGCCGGTGCGCGGGATCGACGGCGCGCCGTGCCGCGCGATCCTGAGAAAACGCTGAGCTGGCAACTACGTGAGTGGTCCCAAGCGGCCGAGGAGGCGGCTGAGCCGGCCGAGCATCTGGTCGGTGTGGCTGCCGGCCCAGTAGATCTTGCCGCAGTCGGGGCAGGTCCTGAACTCGGTATGCGTCTGGAAGATGTGCTCGGGAACGAGATTCCGGAGCGTCGACCGGTCGCGGGGCACGAGGGCGCCGTTGCACTCGAGACAGCGCGTGAGCCAGTCCGCGTCGCGCGGAGACAGCCCGAGCCGCTCCACGGTCTCCATGATCTGCTCGTCCACGAGCTCCGAGTGGATGCGGCAGTCCCGGGGCTCGGCCAGACGCGCGAGCTCGCGATCGCGGGTGACGAGGATCCGGTTCTCACGGTGCGCGAGCTGGAGCAGCGCGCGGTCGTCGGCCTGTCCGGGATAGAGCGTGTCGTAGCCCATCGCCCGGAGCCACCGGGCGAGGCGTCCCAGCATGGTGTCCACCACGAAGCGGGGTGCGCTCATCGCGGTCGCGATCGATCATAGTGCAGGCCGGGGCCGCGGCGCGAATCACGGACGGCTGCGGTAGAATGTGGACCTCTGCCGCTCCGCCCGCTCAAGGAGGGGTTCCGTGGAAAAATACGAGTACTTCAGCGGCATTCCCGAGGTCGGCATCGTCCCGCGCGCGCCGCACGCCGGCCCCCTGCTCCGGCATCTCTACGAGCAGGAGCACGGGCGCGGAGGCTTCGCCGGCAAGGTGACCCATACCTACCATCTGTACCCGCCGAACAACTGGCTGCCGGGCGAGACGGCCACGCTGGACGGCGCCGGCTTCGCGCCCGATTGGGACTCGCCGTTACACTCCCTCGGCGGCACCCACCACGCGCTCGCGGCCCTGATGCCGAGCGCGCCGCGTGACGTGTACCGCGGCATGGCGCGCCTCGTCGCGAATGCCACGGTCGCCATGAACGCGACCGCGCCGGCCGCTCCGATGGACTACTTCTTCGAGCACCACGCGGCGACGCTCGTGTACTTCATCCATCACGGCGCCGGCACCCTGGAGACGACGCTCGGGCCGATCGGGTACCGGCGCGGCGACTTCCTGATCGTGCCGAAGGGGCTCACGCATCGATTCGAACTGGGTGCCGGCCCGCACTACTACTGGGTCTACGAGAGCTTCGCCGGCGATCCCGAGAAGGCGGAATCCGCGGCCACCGGGCAGTTCATCCCGCACAGCCGCAGCGACTACCGGTTCCCGCGCTCGCTCGAGACGCGCAACGAGGGCGGCCGGTTCGAGGTGATCTCCAAGGTCGACTCGCACTACACGCGGCGCGTGCATCCGACGCACCCGTTCGACGTCGTCGGCTGGCGGGGCACGTATCTGCCGTACAAGTTCGCGGTGGAGGACGTGCGTCCGCTGATCGCGGACCGCTCCCATGTCCCCCCCTCCGCTCACACGGTGTTCATCCTGCCGGGCTGCTATCTGTGCGTGTTCACCGTGCGGTCGGTGGAGAAGGAAGGGATGTGGCTGCCGTTCTTCCACAAGAACCTCGACTACCTCGAGACGATCGGCTATCACTCGGGTCAGTTCTTCAGCCGCGGCGGTGTGCTCACGGAAGGCATGGTCTCCGTGCATCCGGTCGGGTTGCCGCACGGCCCGCATCCGTCGGCGCTCGCCGCCATGCTGGACGGCCACCGTCCGGAGCTCTTCGAGGAGGTCGGGATCATGGCGGACTTCGCCAACCCGGCGCGGATCTCCGAGGTCGCGCTCGGGCTGTCGCGGCCGGACTACATGAAGAGCTGGGGCGCTTACGCCACCGACCCGCGCTTCGTGCACAGCCCGACCCGGCTGGCCGAGGTGCAGGCGGCGGCGGAGCGGCTGGCGGGAGCGCGCGATCGGCTCCGGCCGCCTGGATCCGAGGGAGCGGGGGAGCCCGGCGGCCCGTGATGCGCTTCGGCATCTTCTCGGTCGCGGATCACTATCCGAAAGAGCTGCCGCGGACATCCCGCGAGCTCTACGGCGAGCTGCTCGAGCAGGTGGAGGCGGCCGACGAGCTCGGCTTCGAGTCGTTCTGGGTCGCCGAGCACCACTTCCACCCCTACGGCGGCATCCCCCGTCCTCCGGTGTGGATGGCCGCCGCGGCCGAGCGCACCAGGCGGATCCGCCTCGGCGCCGCGGTGGTCGTGCTGCCGTTCGACCATCCGCTGCGCGTCGCCGAGGACTACGCGATGGTCGACGTCCTCTCGGCCGGCCGCCTCGACCTCGGCGTGGGCGCGGGCTATCTGAAACACGAGTTCGCCGGGTTCGGCATCGACCCGGAGCAGCGGCGGGAGCGCTTCGATGAAGCCCTGAGCCTGCTGCTCCGCGCGTGGTCCGGCGAGCGCGTGTCGATGGAGGGCACCTATCACCGCGCGAACGATGTCGAGCTGAACGTGCTGCCCGTTCAGAAGCCGCGTCCGCCCATCTGGATCGCGACGCTCCGCGCCGAGGGCGCCCCGCGCATCGGCGCACGGGGCTTTCCGGTGATGCTGATCCCGTACGCCAGCGCGGAGACGCTGGAGCAGATCGCGGCCGGCGTGCGCGCGTACCAGGACGCGTTCGTGCAGGCCGGCGGCAGTCTCGCCGGGGCGACCGTGCCGTTCGGGCTTCACTGCCATTGCGCCGAGAGCACGTCGCAGGCGCGCGCTGAAGCGCGCGAGCCGATGGAGCGCTACGTGCGAACGCGCCTGTACGCGGTCCAGCGCTCCGTCGACGTGCTGCTCGAGCAGAACGTGGTCGCATTCGGCGACCCCGAGGAGATCGTCCGCGTCGCCCGGCTGTACGAGCAGGCGGGCCTCACGCATTTTCTGGCCATCACGAACTTCGGCGGCATGCCGCACAAGCAGGTGTTGCGCTCGATGGAGCTGCTGGCCCGGCACGTGCTGCCGCGATTCCAGGCCTGATGGCCGCCCGCCGTACGCGCCTCGCGGCCGGTCCGCGGCGGGTGATTGGAGAGGAGACAGCAATGGTCGTACGAGTCGAGACGCCGTACACGCAGCGGGCCCGCTACTACTCGTCCGCGGATGCGTTCAACATCAAGCGGCCGGAGATTCCCGCCCACCTGTTCCGGGCCGAGCGCGACCGTGCCTTCGCCGCCGACGCGCCGAGCGGGCTGATCCCGCTGGATCTCTCCGCGGAGCTCGAGATCCCGTTCCCGGCGACCACGCCGCTGATCCTGGCCCGGTACGGCCGGATCCGGGCCGGCGCTCGGCTGGCCCCGCGCTTCGAGGCCAGCGGCGAGATGTACTACGTCATGCGCGGGGCCGGCGAGAGCCACCTGGGTGACGACGTCATCGGCTGGGAGGCCGGAGACGCCTTCTGCCTGCCCGGCGGCAGCTCCGCCGTGCACACCGCGCGCCAGGACAGCCTGCTCTGGATCGTGACCAACGAGCCGCAGCTCGCGTACGAGGGCGCGCGGGTTCCCGCCCCGGGGCGCGCGCCGATCGAGATCGTCCACTACCCCGGCGACGAGATCCGACGCCGCCTGGAATGGATCCACTCGCTTCCCACCGAGAAGACGCTGGTGGGCAAGGCCATCAACCTGAGCAGCCGTCGGCTGGACCACTACCGGACGTGCCTGCCCTCGTTCACGCTGTCCATGAACTCTCTCGCCCGCGGCGACGACCAACGGCCCCACCGTCACAACGCCGTGGCCGTGACGCTCGTGGTCCAGAGCGCGCGCTGCCACTCGATGATCGACGGTCGTCGCGTCGACTGGGAGCCGGACACCGTGATGATCACCCCGCCCGGTGCCATGCACTCGCACCACAACGACGGCGACGAGCTGGCGCTCTTCCTGATCGTCCAGGACGGCGGGCTGTACTACCACTGCCGCACCATGGGGTTTGCGTACTAGCGTCGGCGGCGTCGCCGATCCGGCGAGGCCGCTCCTCGAGCATCTGCGCGCGACCCTCGGCGAGCCTCGCTTGGGGTTCGCCGAGGCGCCGGCGCCGCTCGCCGGCGGCTTCGACACGCGGATCTACACCTTCCGGCTGACGGACGCGCCGCCCGAATTCTCGCCTCGGCTCGTGCTGCGACTGGTTCGTCATCACCTGGTCTTCGACGATCCGTCACCGTTCGTCGCCGCGGCCACGCGCTGGCTGGACCGGGCCAATCGCACCGGGGGCGCTTGACGATGTGCGGCGGGCCCCCGTATTCTGGGGCATCCGCCCGGAGATCGCTGTGGATCTGAACGCGCTCTCGACCCGCGACGAGAACCTGCCCGCCGTCTACTCGGAGGCACTCGAGAAGCTTTCCCTGGCGCCACTGTGGGCCGCGCTGCACGTCCTGCTCCCTGACGAGCGCGTGACCCGTGTCGTGGCTCATCACTGGCGCTGGGCGGAGCTGCGCGGTCCGCTCCTCGAGGCCGCGCGCCTGGTGGGCATCGAGCAGGCGGAGCGCCGCGTGCTCGTCCTCTGCAATCCGGGCCTGCCGGGCGTCTACGCCGCGACCGCCACGCTCTACGCGGGACTGCAGATCATCCTGCCCGGCGAGAGCGCGCCGAGCCACCATCACACCCCGGCCGCGCTGCGGCTGATCGTCGAGGGGCGGGGTGCCTTCACCACGGTGGAAGGGGTGAAGTGCGCGATGGAGCCGGGCGACCTCATCATCACCCCGCCCATGCGCTGGCACGACCATGGCCACGAGGGGACCGAGCCGGTCGTCTGGCTCGACGGTCTCGACATCCCGCTGGTGCGGAGTCTCGACGCGAGCTGGGCCTCGCGCATGAGACCGGCCGCGCCGCCGCGCACGAGCACCGACTCGTCGGAGGACGAGTTCACGGCGGCGGGCCTGCTGCCACGGCACTCCCGCTACGAGGATATCGGCTATCCGCAGGTGCGCTGGCCGTGGCGCAGCGTCCGCCGCGCGCTCGAGACGATGGCGGCGGCGGCGTCGCCGACGCAGCCGGTGATCCTTCGTCACGTCAACCCGCGGACCGGTGACTTTCCGCTCCGGACCATGGGCTCGGAGTGCCAGTGGCTGCGCCCGTCGGAGAGCACCGTCGCCGAGCGGCGGACCGGGAGCGGGGTCTTCCACGTCATCGAGGGACGCGGCGAGAGCCGGGTCGGCGAGAGCACCGTCCGCTGGGAAGAGGGAGACTGCTTCGTCGCGCCGCCCTGGCACTGGATCGAGCATCGGAACCTGGCCACGGGGGCGCCCGCGTGTCTGTTTCAGCTCACCGACGAGCCAGCGCTCCGCGCGCTCGGACTCTGGCGAGAGGAGGTTCGCTCATAAGAGGCTGCCTGATGGTGGTCGCGCCGTGCCTGGTCGCCGCCGGGCTGAGCCTGGTCAGCGCGCGCCCTGCCGCCGCCCAGGAGATCAGGCTCAAGTTCTCCCACTTCGTGCCGCCCGCGCACAACCACCACGTCAACGTGATCGTGCCGTGGGTGGAGGAGGTCAGGAAGAAGACCAGCGGCAAGGTCGAGATCACGGTGTTTCCCGGCGCCTCGCTCTGCAAGCCGCCGCAGCAGTACGAGTGCGCCCGGTCCGGCATCGCCGACATCGCCTGGGCGGTCACGGGCTGGACGCCGGGGCGCTTCCCGATGACGAGCGTGATCGAGCTGCCCTACATGCACCGCACGGCGGCCGTCGGCTCCCAGATGCTGGCCGACCTGTGGGACCGGTACCTGAAGAAGGAATACGACGATACCTACGTGCTCTACATGAACGTGCACCCGGCGGGTCACATCCACACCCACTCGAAGCTCGTGCGCGCGCTCGAGGACTTCAAGGGGATGAAGATCCGTACGCCCACCGCGGTCGTCGGCGACATCCTCGACACGCTCGGCGCCACCAAGGTCGGCATGCCGGCCAACCAGATCTACGAGGCGATGTCGAACAAGGTGGTGGACGGGTTCGGGATGCCGTTCGAGGCGCTGCCCCCGTTCAAGCTGATCGAGGTCTCGAAGTACCACACCGAGGTGGGCATGTACACCACGGCCTTCGCCGTCTTCATGAACAAGGCCAGGTTCGACTCGCTGCCGCCGGACGTGAAGAAGGTGCTCACCGAGACCACCTCCGCGCAGAGCGGGTACTGGCGCAAGGCCGGCGAGTCCTGGGACAAGGCCGAGATCGTCGGCCGCAAGGCCGTGGTGGACCAGGAGGGCGAGATCTACGCGCTGCCCAAGGAGGAGCGCAAGCGCTGGCGCGAGGCCGTGAAGGTCATGGACGAGAAATGGGCGGCCGATCTCGAATCCAGGAAGCTCCCCGGCAAGGCGCTGCTCCAGGAGGCCCGCGCCCTCTCGGTCAAGTACGGCGAAGCCGAGTGACCGCCGCGGCTCCGCCGCGTCCAAGCCCTGATCCGATGAGCGGCGGCCTGGCCAGCCTGGAGCGGGCCGCGACACGCTCCATGCGGTGGCTCGCGCTCGCTGGAGGCTGGCTGCTGCTCGCCATCTCCCTCGTCACCGTCGCGGCGCGCTCCTCAGGAAGTGTCTCAACGCCCTCGTTATCGCGATGGGGGGGAACCAGACCGCCCCGCTCCTCAACGATGTGTGGGTGCTGACCGATGCGACCGGCATCCCGAGGCTCACGGCGCTGAGCCCGGCCAAGATCTGGATCGGGCTCAAGAACAGCGACGCGGTGGGGCTACGGGTGGACCTCAAGGCCGAAGTCTACGTGGACAACACGCTGATCGGCTCGGGGCAGCTCGACAACGTGTCGACGGGGAGCAGCGGCTTCAACAACGCCCTGCTGCGGACCATCCCCCTCGCGCTCGCCGACGGCGCGGCGCCGTTGCCGCCGGGGACGGAGCTGGCAATCGAGGTGTCGGTGCGCCGAACGTGCTTCGGCGCGGGCCACAACTCGGGGACGGTGCGGCTGTGGTACAACGGGCCGGCGATCGACAGCGGCCCGACGCGCAACGCGGGCAGCCGCTTCGACGCGACCATCGACGGCGAGACGACGAACTTCTTCCTGCGCTCCGGCTTCATGCTGAGCGAGACGACGGGGACGCCGAGGATGTCGCTGGACGTGGCGGTGAACAGTACAGCGGCCTGCCCGGGACGGCCCTACATGTCGTTCGGGACCTGGAGCATGGCACTGCCGTAGCACGTTGCCAGGCCTGGTCAGGGCCGGTGTGCTGCGGTCCAGCAGCGAGGCGCCTCTCGGCATAAGCCAGGCTAGCTTAGAGGTCGCGCGCCGCCGGGAGGCCGGGTAGCGACGTCGCGGCGCGGACCGCGTTCGCGATGGCCTGGGCGACCAGCCCGGCGGCGGCGCGGCCGAGGCTCGCGAGGTCGGCCCGCGCCGAGCCGACCGAGAGGGAGAAGAGCGCGTCCCCGTCGGTGGCCAGATGGGCCGGAGAGAGCGCCCGAGCGAAGCCGTCCAGGGCGAGCGCGGTTAGTCGCGCAGCCTCGCTCTTGCCCAGGGCGGCGGTTGTCGCCAGCACGCCGATCGTCGTGTTGACGGGCTGAAAGCTCGGCGCGGGCGCTCCAGCGGCCAGCGCGGCCGCGGTGTCGATGAGTCGTCGGCCATCGGCCGCGTCCCGCGTGCCGGCGATGAGCCGACCGGTCTCCGGATCGCGAACGTCGCCCACGGCATTGACCGCCACGAGCGCACCGACCTCCACGCCGTCCACCGTCTCGGTGGCGCAGCCGATCCCGCCGCGCATCGCGCGGTCGAGCCCGTAGAGCTTGCCGACCGTGGCGCCCGTGCCCGCCCCGACGTTGCCCTGCGGCACCGGACCCGGGCCCGCGGCGGCCGCGGCCGCGTAGCCCATCGCGCGATCCGGACGCGCGCGGTGATCGCCGACCCCCAGGTCGTAGAGAATCGCGCCGGCCACGTGCGGCACGACCGTGTGGCGCGTCGCGAAGCCCACGCCCTGCTCCTCGAGCCACTGCATCACCCCCCAGATCGCCTCGTGCCCGAAGGCGCTGCCGCCGGCCAGGAGGACGCCGTCGAGCGTGGGCACGACGTGACGCGGGTCGAGGAAATCGAGCCCGTGCAGCCCGCTGGCCCATCCGCGGATCTCGACCGCGCCGACCGCCGGACGGTCGGACAGCACCGCGGTGCACCCGGTCAGCCCGACGGGGTCGGTGGCGTGACCGACCCGCACGCCGGTGATCACGGGCGAGCCCGTCGCCGCGGCGCGCGACTCACCTCGGCGAGCTTCGCGCGGCCGAGCGCGACCTCGCCGGCCATGTCGAGCCCCCGCATGGCCAGCGCGCGGACCAGCGGGATGGCGCGCGCGGGCCGGTCGTGTCGCTCGAGCGCCGCGGCCGAGGCCCGCGCGAGGGCGGCGTGGCTGTCGCGACCGGTCGCGCGGAAGATCGGCGCCATCTCGCGAAGCCGCCGCGCCCAGCGTCCAGCGACATCGCTGGTGAACACCCGGTCGATCACCGCGTCGACGATCGCGGCCTCGCGCTCGGCCTTGATCTGGTCGGAGACGACCAGGCGGCTCTCGCGGGCCTGCAGCAGAGCCAGCGCATCCTCCTGGATGCTCGCCGGATCCACGAACCAGCCCAGGAGCTCGGGCGCCTCCAGCAGCTCGGCCGACCGCTCGAGCAAACCGGGGTCGGCGTCCTCCGCCGGCGTCGTCTCTTCGTGACGCTCCGGCCCCGACGTGCCGGTGATGTCGAACAGCCGGCGCCAGCGGGTGAGCTCAGCCGGCGGCTGCGTGCCTTCGCGCGCATGCAGCGCGAGCGCCTCGAGCACGAGCGCGATCGCGTGAGCGGGATCGCCCGGGATCCAGCCGAGCGTCTGCTGACCGCGCACGTCGTCGATCTGGTGGTCGAGCCGCTTGCGCGTGATCGGGCCCGCCGTCACCTCGACGATGCCGATCTCATCGTTGACGATCAGCGAGCACAGCACGAGCCCGCCGCCGACTCCACCCTCGAACAGGATCCAGATCGCGCGCGAGCCGGTGCCGTCGATGCCGGAGAGCCAGGCGCTCACCGGCCGTTCCCGCTGGTTGGTGACGACCACTCGTACCGGCGGCGCGGGCGGCGGCGGCACGAGGACGCCGGACTGGGTGAGGCGATAGATGACGCGACGGGCCGCCTTGCGCTGTTCCTTGACGGGCGCTTCCTCCGCGAGGCGACGCAGCAGCCGCCCCGCCGCCGCGCCATGCCGCTTGCCCAGGGCCTGCAACGCGCGCTCGAGCGCCGGCGGCGCGACCCCGCCGAGGTCCGGGACCGTGTCCTCGGAGCCGAGCGCCGATTCCAGGGACGCGAGGCACGTCGCCTCGGCCCCCGCGGGGGCGGGCTCGCTCATTCGGGCGCGAACGCGCCGAAGAACGAATCGTCGAGGAGAAGGCCGGGCGGGCGCCGGTCGGCGCGGAAGTACACCTTTCTCGCGTAGGTGAGCGCGCCCGAATACGCCTCGAAGCGGTCGGAGAGGCGGCCGAACAGCGGGGCGTCGGCCCCGCCACCCGCGCGTTCGGTCTCGGACACGAACCGATACGCCCGACGGCCCTCGTGCTCGTAGTAGCTGGTCACGGCGAGCCGCTGGACGTAGTCGCGAAAGATCCCGGTCATGAACAGCGTGTAGTCGCCGATGTGCCGGCGCAGCGCCCGCTCGTGCGCGGGATTGAACTCGGGGGCTTCCGGATCCCACGCGCGCTGGATGGCCAGCAGCGAGTCCGCGACGATCTCGAGGCGGCGGGCGGGCAGCTCGCGCACGGTGTGGAGCGCGTCGGTCCTGGCGAAGCGGGTCAGCAGATCGGCCAGGTACCGCACGGCGGGAGGGTCGTTCAGCGCCAGGTCATCGAACGCATGCCGCGTGGCGCGCTCGAAGAAGCGGGGCAACAAACCCGATTCCACGTGCCTACTCTAGCACGACTCGCCTCGCCCCTCCGGCGAGCAGGACCGATTCGTCCCCTCTCCCCTTCGAGGAGAGGGCAGGGTGAGGGCGGTTCCGCTTCGGGGGCTGGCCGGACCGAGACAGCGGTGCTAGTCTCTGGGCATGAGGTCCGAAGGACGAGAGGCGGCAGCGCCCGTGATCAGCCGGCGCGTGAGGCGGCCGTCGCGCCCGTGGCTCCTCATCATCGCCTCGCTGCTGCTGGCGGTGCTCTCCACCGTCCTGTGGGCCAAGTGGGTGGACACGCGTGCCCGCGCCGACCGGCTGCAGGCCGAGCTCAAGCAGGTCTACGCCGAGGCCGAGGCGCTCCGCACGCAGGCGGCAAAAGCCCAGCAGCGCGTGACCCAGCTCGAGCAGCAGATGCGCGGTCTCACCGACCGTCCCAAGCCGCCCGCCGGGGCGAAGGAACAGAAGCCCGCGCGCTAAGAGCCTGCCGCAGAATGGCCGCCCGCTCGGACCGAGCGCCGGCGTGTGGTGTTCCGCTTCGAGCGCCAGCATCGCCGGCGCAACCTGTTTGTGGGAGAGGTCTCGGAGGGGGCCGTCGAGGCCCCCTCCGATTGGTTAGCCCGCGGCGTCCCAGGCGGCGAGCAACCGGTCGTTGTGCTCGGGCGTGCCGACGGAGATGCGCAGGTGTCCGGGGAAGCCGACCCCGGCGCCGTCCCTGACGAGCATTCCCGACCGCAGCAGCGCCGAGCGCAACGCCCCCGCGCGGTCGCCGACCCGGGCCAGCAGGAAGTTCGCCTGCGAGCGCGGCACCACCGCCCCGCGCGCGACGAGCGCGGCGGTCAGGCGTGGACGCTCGGTCAGCACCAGCGCGCGAGTGCGCTCCAGATGCGCCACGTCGTCGAGGGCCGCGACACCAGCCGCCTGAGCGAGCCGGTTCACGTTGTAGGGCGCGCGCACGCGGTTGAGCTGCTCGATGTGCTCGGGACGCGCCACCGCGTAGCCGATCCGCAGGCCCGCCAGCCCGGCGATCTTCGAGAACGTCCGCAGCGAGATCATGGTCGCGTGACGTCGCACCAGCTCCACGCCGTCGGGGGTGTCGGGATCGTCGCAGAAGTCGCGATACGCCTCGTCCAGGATGATGAGCGGCGGATCGCCGCCGAGCGCACCGAGGAAGCGCTCGAGGGAGCGTCGCGGAACGAGAGTCGAGGCCGGATTGTGCGGGGTGCAGACGAACACGGCCTTGGTGCGGGCCGTTACCCGCTGGAGCATGTCGTCGAGGTCGGTGTCGTACTCCCGCAGCGGGCTGTGGACGACGTCGGCGCCGGCGAGCGTCGATTCCGTGGCGTACGGCTCGAAGCTCGGGTGCGTGATCAGGACCTCGTCGCCGGGCTCGAACGCGGCCCGGGCGAGAAGCCCGATCAGCTCGTCGGCCCCGTTGCCGACGATCAGCCAGTCGGCGTCGATCCCGAGCTGCCGGGCCAGCGCGGCGCGCACGGCGAACGCGCTGCCGTCGGGATAGAGATGCGCCCGCGACGCCTCACGACGCATGGCGTCCACGGCCTTGGGCGAGGGACCGAGCGGGCTCTCGTTGGCCGACAGCCGCAGGATGGTCTCGAGACCCAGCTCCTGCGCGATCGCCTCCAGAGGCTTGCCGGCATCGTAGGGAGCGACCTTGTCGAGCACGCGGCGCCAGAGCTGTCGCATGGGCCTTTCATTGTACTCGCGGCGCAGGAGTTCTTCGTCCCGTCCGCCCGCCGAACCCGGGACTAAGTTCGCGCCAAGTTTGACAATATCGGACCTGCGCGATAACGTTTCGACATGTCGACGGAACTCTTGCGCCAGCTCCGGCGTGTCGAGGCGCAGGCCGAGCGCGGCTTCGACGGCGCGCCGCCCGAGCGCGCCGAGCGCCGTCGGCGGATCAGGCTCGAGCTCTTGCGCCAGCACCTCACCTCGAACGTCGACTTTCTCCGCGCGGCGCATCTGGGCGGCGCCTCCGGCCAGCAGTCGGTGCAGGCCTACGCGCTGTTCATGGACGGGTTCGTGGCCACGCTGTTCCGCCTGGCCGCCGACGATGCCCGGCGCGAGGGGGCCAAGCCCGCGCCGCTCGTGCTGGTGGCGCTCGGCGGCTACGGCCGGGGCGAGCTGCATCCGCTGTCGGATCTCGATCTGCTGGTCATCTACGACGGCGAGATGAGCCCGTACGTCCAGCGCATCACGCAAGGGCTCCTGTACTCGCTGTGGGACCTCGGCCTGCAAGTCGGCCACGCGGTGCGCAGCCTGCCCGACTGCCTGGCGATGGCGCGCACCGATTTCCCGAGCCGCACCTCGATGCAGCAGGCGCGCTTCCTCGTCGGCGATCGGCGGCTGTTCAACCGCTTCCAGAAGGTGCTCGCCGAGAACGTGTACCAGAAGGACTTCGGCCAGTTCGTCGAGACCACGCTCGCCGAGCGCGATCAGCGTTACCGGAAGTTCGGCGGCTCACCCTACATCGGCGAGCCCAACGTCAAGGAGTCGGCGGGCGGGCTCCGCGACATTCACACCGCGATGTGGCTGGCCTCGACCAAGTTCGGCACGCGCACGCTCCGTGAGCTGGCCGACAAGCGGCTGATCACCGGGCGCGAACAGAAGATGACGGACGAGGCGCTCACGTTCCTCTGGCGCGTGCGCAACGAGCTGCACTTCCTCTCGGGGCACAAGAACGACGTGCTGTCGCGCGACGTCCAGCCGCAGATCGCGAAGAACTTCGGCTACACGGCGGACGAGATGTCGCTCGCCGTCGAACGGTTCATGCGCGACTACTATCTCCACGCCCGCGCGATCTCCCGCGTCTCGCGCCGGCTGATCGCGCGGTGCCGCGAGACGCTGGCGCGCCGCGGCTCGGTCCAGCGGCGGCTCCGGCAGGAGGCGCTCGCCGACGGGCTGATCGTGATCGGCGAGCAGCTCCACCTGGCGCATCCCGACGGCCGCGACTTCCGGGAGGACCCGACGCGGCTGATGAAGGCCTTCTGGCACCGGCACCGTCTCGGGTTCGAGCTCGCCATCGACGTGGAGCGCGCGATCGAGGACTCGCTCGAGCTGGTGGACGAGCGGTTCCAGCGCTCGCCGGAGGTCCGCGACCTGTTCCTGTCGATCAGCCGCAGCTGGGGGCGCGTGGCCCAGACCTTCCGTGAGATGCACGAGCTGGGACTGCTGGGGCGCTATCTGCCCGAATGGGGCGCCCTCACCTGCCTGGTGCAGTACGACGCCTATCACCGGTTCACGGCCGACCAGCACTCGCTGCTCGCCGTCGAGAACCTCGAGGCGCTCGCGCCCGGCCAGTCGGCCGAATCGGAGAGCATGGCGCACGTGCTGAGCGAGGTCGAGCGCCCGGATCTGCTGATGATCGGCATGCTTCTGCACGACATCGGCAAGGGCAAGGGCCACGGGCACGTGAAGAAGGGCACTCCGCTGATCCAGGAGATCACGGCGCGGATCGGCCTCCAGCCGGAGGACGCCGACACGGTGAGCTTCCTCGTCGCGCACCATCTGACGATGTCGCACACGGCGCAGCGCCGCGACATCGACGACCCGAAGACGGTGGAAGCCCTCGCCGAGGTATGCCGGACCCCCGAGCGCCTGCGGATGCTGTACCTGCTGACGGTCGCCGACATGCGCGCGGTGGGTCCGGGCGTGATGACCGGCTGGCAGGCGCAGATCCTCGGCGAGATCTACGGCCGCGCGCTGACGCAGCTCACTGGCGGCCGGATGGAGCGGCCGAGCGTGGAGGTGGTCGGCGAGCGCGTGTGGGACGCCATGCACCGGGACGGCTCCCGGCGCGCCGTCTCGGCGCACCTGGCCATGCTCTCCGCCCGCTATCTGGCCACCACGTCCGCCCAGCGGATCGCCTGCCATCTGGAGCTGGTCGAGCGTCTGGAGGACGACCTGCTCGCCACCGAGCTGTTCCACCATCCCGATCTCGACTCCTCGGAGCTCGTGATCGCCACCCGGGACGTGCCCGGACTGTTCTCGCTGATCGCGGGAACGCTGGCCGCCCACGGCATCAACATCCTGTCCGCGCAGATCCACACACGCGCGGACGGCATCGCGATCGACACCTTCCAGGTCAACGATCCGCTGGGCGAAGCCGTCACCGAGGCGGCGCGGTGGCGCCGCACGCTCGACGCGCTCCGGCGCGTGCTGAGCGGTGAGCAGACCGTGGAAGCGCTGCTCGAGGCGCGCAAGAGCGCGCGGGCGTCGAGCGAGCCGGTCCCGGGACCTCCGAGGATCTCCGTCGACAACAACCTGTCGGACAGCTACACGGTGGTGGAGGTGAAGTGCCCCGACCGGGTCGGTGTGCTCTACGCCATCACCCGGACGCTGTCGGCGCTGCGGCTGCATATCGCGAGCGCGCGGATCGCCACCGACATCGACCAGGCCTTCGATGCTTTTTACGTCACCGACCGGGAGGGGCGGCGCCTCGAGGACCCGGCCGCGATGGGCCGTTTGAAGGAGGCCCTGGAAGACGCGCTGCTCAAGCCGCTGTAGGCCTGCCGCCAGTGCCAGCACCTACATGCTGAGCCACTACAAGGCCTCGTTGCATCGCGTGGCCGATCCCGTCACGCGCTTGCTCTTCCACGCGCGGGTCCGGCCGAATCACCTGACGGTGCTCGGACTCGGCGTGAGTGTCGTCGCCGCGCACGCCTTCTCTCAGGGGCGCCTCCGCCTGGGCGCGGCCCTGCTGATCGTGGCCGGGCTCTTCGACTTCTTCGACGGCCTGCTCGCGCGCCTGTCCAACAGCGAGAGCGCGTTCGGGGCCTTTCTGGACTCCGTGGTGGATCGCTACTCCGACCTGGTGGTCCTGCTGGGCATCGCCCTCTACTACGAGCGGCGCGACGACGGCCTGGCGGTGTTTCTCACGCTCGCCACCCTGGTCGGCACGATCATGGTCAGCTACACGAAGGCGCGAGCGCAGTCGGTCGGGGTGAAGTGCGAGATCGGCTTGATGGAGCGTCCCGAGCGGATGATCATGCTCATTGCGGGCGGGTTGTTCCACCAGCTCACGCTGGCGTTGATCCTGCTGGCGGTGCTCACGAACCTCACGGCCCTCCAGCGCATCATGTACGTCCGCAAGGTCGCCCGCGTGAAGGTGCCGAAGTGACACGAGCCTGACGCGCTCGCGCCTCTGGTAGACTCATCCCATGCGGCGTGTCTTTTCGCTCGTGGTCCTCGTCTCGGTGATCGGTCTCGGGCTGCCGCCGACGGAGGCCGCCGCGCCGCCGCCGAGTCAGTCGGTGGCCCGGCTCGGACCGGAGTCGAGAGATCGGTTCGTCTCGGCGCTCGCAGCCTATCGCGCGGGCGACTGGAGCGCGGCGGCGGCGGCCTTCTCCGACCCCGGCTGGGCGACGACGCTGCTCCGCGACTACGCGCTCCTGTTCAAGGCGGAAAGTCTGATGCGGCTCGGTGATCAGGACAGGGCGCGCGCGGCTGCGACCGCCGCTGTCGATGGCGGCAGCCTGGCGGCCACGGCGGTGCTCCAGGCCGCGTTCCTCCTGTCCGGCGCCGGGGATGAAGCCGGCGCGGCCACGCTGTTCCGCCGCTTCCTCGATCGCCATCCGGATCACGCGGAGGCGGCGCGCGCCCGGCTCGGACTCGCGCAGTCGCTGCTCGCCGCCGGGCAGGCCAACGAGGCCTCGCGCGCGCTCAACGAGATCTGGCTGCAGGCCCCCGCCTCCACGTATGCCGAGGTCGCGGCGCGGCAGCTCAGCGTGCTCACGAACCAGGGACTCGCGGCACCGCCCCCCGGCCGGAAGGACAAGCTCGAGCGGGCCGAGCGCCTCCTCGGCGCGGGACTCGGCGAGTCGGCCAGGACCGAGGCCGAGGCGCTCCTCGACCAAGGCCTGCCTGCCGATCTGCTCTCGCGGGCGTTCAAGATCGTGGTCGAGGCCTCGCGGCGCGCCGGGCGTCACGACGTGGCGATCGCCACGACCGAGCGCGCGCTCGCCTCGCTGCCCCCGGAGCGACGCGCGCCGTGGCTCCTGGAGCTGGCGCGGCTGCAGCAGCGCCGCAGCCGTGACCTCGCGCTCGGCACGCTGGAGCGGCTGATCCGCGACCACCCGAAGCGGCCCGAGGCGGCCGGCGCGCTGCTCTTGAAGGCGCAGCTTCTCGAGGCCACGGCGAAGCCGGCGCAGGCGCGGAGCGTCTACACGAAACTCGCCTCCGACTATCCGGAAGAGGAGGAAGCCGGTGCGGCGCTGTGGCGCTTGGGCTGGGTCGCCTGGTTCGACGGCGGTCACGCCGACGCGGTCAAGCACTGGGGCCGGATCCTCGCCATCCGCGGCGGCCAGAGCTATCGCGAGGCCGCGACGTACTGGCTCGGCCGCGCGCACGAGGCACGCGGCGAGAACGAGGCGGCCGCGCGGCACTTCGCCCAGCTCCAGGACGAGGCGCAGCGCTCGTACTACGGGGTTCTCGCCTCGCAGCGGAGTCCCCGCGCTTCCGCGCCGCGCCCCTCGCCGCTCGGCGCGGCCTTGCCCGCCGATCCGCTGACGCCGCTGCACGGCGATGGGCGCTACGCCACGGTCGCGGCGCTCCGCGCGGTCGGGCTCGAGGAGTTCGCTGACGACGAGATGGACGAGATGACGCGCCGGGCGACCGGCGATCACAAGCGGTTGTTCGCGCTCTCGGCCGCGTATGCGCGGGACGCTCGGTATCACCTCGCCCTTCGCATCATGCGCCGGCATTTCCACTCGGTCGCGCGCAGCGGCGCGGCCAGCACGCCCCCGGCCTTCTGGGAGCTCCTCTATCCGATCGGATGGCGCGCCGAGCTGACGGAGGCGGCGCAGCGCGCGGCGATCGACCCGCTGTTCGTCGCCGCGGTCGTGCGCGAGGAGTCGTCGTACCATCCGCGGGCCCGCTCGCGGGTCGGGGCGCGCGGTCTCATGCAGCTCATGCCCGAGACGGCGCGGCCCATGGCGCTGGCCCGGCGGCTGCCGTTCGCGAATGGCGAGCTGCTGGACGACCCCGCCGTCAATCTCGAGATGGGCGCGAGCTTCCTCGCCAAGCTGCTCCGCGACTTCGGCGATCCGCGGCTGGCGGCCGCGGCCTACAATGCCGGACCGACACGCGTGAAGGAGTGGTGGGCGGCCCGACGGTCGGATGATCTGGAGGTCTTCGTCGAGCAGATCCCGTTCAACGAGACCCGCGCGTTCGTCAAGCGCGTGATGCTGTCGCTCGACGAGTACCGGCGCCTGTACGGGAACCAGGCGGGCGCGCCGCGGCCCGTGAGCGTCGAGCGGTGATGGAGCTGCGGACGGCGGCGATCTGGCGCCGCCTGGGCGCCGGCGTCCTGGACCTTCTGCTCGGGCTGGCCATCTGGAGCGTGGCCGCGATGTGGCTCGTCATCGGGGCGTGGAGCGGTCGGGCCCCGCGATTCGCCGTCGAGGACGCCCTCGTGCTGGTCGGGGCCATCGTCGCGCTCGGCATGCTGCTGCATGTCGTCTACCACGTGGTGTTTGTCGGGGGCTGCGGGCAGACGCCCGGTCGGATGGCTGCCGGGATCTTCGTCGTGACGTGCGATGGGGCGCGCCCCGGCCTGCGCCGCGCGCTCCTTCGCTGCCTGGGCACCGGGCTCTCGTTCCTGACGCTCGGCGTCGGCTTTCTCGGCGTGCTCTTCACTCGCGAGGGTCGCGGCCTGGCGGACTGGCTGGCCGGGACGCGCGTTGTCCGCGGCGCCGCCGTGCCGGACTCGGCCACCGACCGCGGCAGCCGCCCCCCGATTCTCACCTCCTAGGCAGTACGCGGGCCACCGGCACGGCCTCCAGCGGCTCGAGGGCCGAGAGCCGGCTGTCCATCGGCGGGAGCGCTCGCAGAAGCCCGCTCGGTTCCTCGTCGGTGGCGCCTCCGGCCTTGTCGATCGCGACGAGCGCTTCGGCCATGGCCCGGCGCGGGGCCGTGTAGCCCAGGGCGCGCAGGATCTCCACTGCTTTGCGATCCGCCTCGAGCTCCTGCTGACGCGAGAAGGCCCGGACCACGATGGGGTTCACGACGAAATCGAGCAGCCCGGCCCCGGGCACCACGAAGCCCACCACGCTGAATCCGGCCCGCAAGAACATCGCGAGCGCGCGGCGGGAGCCGCGATGGCCGAGCACCTCGTGAGCCACCTCGTGCGCGACGACCGCATCGATGACCGCGGCGGGCATCCGCAACAGACCGTCCGTGATGTACAGGGTGGCGTCGTCGTCGCTGTATGCCCCGGGCACGCTGCTGCTCACGAGCGCGAAGCTGTAGCGGGCGGGATCGTCGCCGGCGGCGAAGGCGGCCTCGTGCAGCGTCTGCGCCAGCCGGGCCGTGACCGGGTCCGCGCGTGGAGGAAAGTAGATGCTGTCGGGATCCGCGGAGCAGCCCGCGAGGACCAGCCCGAGCGAGCCGACCGACACGAGCCCGCGAACCGACATGGCAGGTCCTGTCATCTTAGGAGCCGCGGGCGCGGACCCCGGCAGGAAAAAGGGCGCTCAGGCGCGCCGCTACCGGTTGCGGGGGCGGGAGCCGATGGACCCCATCAGGGCAAGGCCGGGGCGATCGCCTCCCACTCCGCTTCGAAGATCGCGGCGAGCGAGGGGCAGTCGAACACGAGCACGTTCTCCCGGTTCCGGTGCTCCGCGCCCCGGGTCCAGTTGAAGCTGCCGGTGATGACCCAGCGCCCGTCGACGACCGCGAACTTGTGATGGAGCAGCCGGCTCATGCGCGAGACCTCCACCGTCACGCCCGCGGCCTGCAGCCGCTCGAGACCGGCCGCCTGCGCCTTGCCCGCGCTCTGCGTGTGGTCGGACTTCAGTGCCACCGGGACGCCGGCCCGGGCGAGGTCCGCCAGCGCCGCTTCGATCGCGGCGCTGGTCAGGCCGTAGATCGCGATGCGGACACGCGCGCGCGCCTGGCGCAGGGTGTCGACCACGAGCGTCTCGGCGCCGGCGTGGGGCGAGAACCGGATCGTGACCGGGCAGGTGACGTCATCCGGAGGCGGCGGATGGCGGGCGTGAGACGCCCAGGTGGGCCCGCCGGCCAGGACGAGCGCGGCCAGCGCCGCTGCGGTGCCGAGTCGCCCGGCCGGGGGAGGCACCCCGACAGTATCGCAATGGATACACGGCGGGAACAAGCTTCTGCGGAAGACCTCACAACCGCGTGACATCCACCCGCGAGGTCTTGGTAGACTCCACGGCAGGGGAGGACGCTCATGTTGATCAAGCGAAGCGACGGCATCAAGAGCAGTGAGATCACGGACCCGCGGCTGTATCTCGACCGCCGCCGGTTCATGCTGACGGCGGCCGCCGCGCTCGTGCTGCCCGGCCTGGCCGATGCTTCACCGGCGCCACCTCCGGCGGGCCAGCCGCTCAAAGCGGCGCCGAATGCCGCGTACAAGCTCGAGGACGCCCTCACGCCGTTCAAGGACGTCACGACCTACAACAACTTCTACGAGTTCGGCGTGAACAAGGACGACCCGGCACGGCTCGGGCAGACGTTGAAGCCGCGGCCGTGGAGCGTGACCGTGGACGGCCTGGTCCACAAGCCCAAGACCCACGACATCGACGACATCCTGAAGATGGCACCGCTCGAAGAGCGTGTGTACCGGCTGCGGTGCGTCGAGGCGTGGTCCATGATCATTCCGTGGATCGGCTCTCCGCTGAGCGTCCTGCTCAAGCGCGCCGAGCCGACCGGCGAGGCGAAGTTCGTCGAGTTCACCACCCTCGTCGACCCCGAGCAGTTCCCCGCCCAGCGCAAGAGCGTCTTCAACTTCGCCGGGCTGGACTGGCCGTACACCGAGGGCCTGCGCCTGGACGAGGCGCTTCATCCGCTGACACTGCTCACGGTGGGGCTCTACGGACAGGTGCTGCCGAACCAGAACGGCGCCCCCATCCGCCTCGTGGTGCCCTGGAAGTACGGGTTCAAGAGCGCCAAGAGCATCGTGCGGATCCGCCTCGTCAAGGAGCAGCCGAAGACGACCTGGGAGAAGCAGGCGCCGCAGGAGTACGGCTTCTACTCCAACGTGAACCCCGACAAGGATCACCCGCGCTGGAGTCAGGGCACCGAGCGCCGCATCGGCGAGTTCCGGCGACGCAAGACGCTGCCGTTCAACGGCTATGCCGATCAGGTGGCCTCGCTGTACACGGGGATGGACCTGAAGAAGTTCTACTGAGGCGCCCGCGGCAGGAATCCGGAGCCCGCATGTCGCGGCCTGTCCGCATCGCGCTCAAGGTCGCCGTCTGGGTGGCCTGTCTCGCCCCGCTCGCGCTGCTCGTCCATCGCGCGGCCACCGGCGATCTGACGGCCAACCCGATCTCGTTCGTCACGAACACGCTCGGCGACTGGACGCTCCGCATCCTGCTCGCCAGCCTGACGATGACGCCGCTCCGGATCGTGTTCGGCCTGTCGTGGCCGCTGACGTTGCGCCGTCTGCTCGGGCTGTTCGCGTTCTCCTACGCCTGCCTGCACTTCAGCGTGTGGCTGGTGCTGGATCACTTCTTCGACTGGCCGCAGATGGGCGCCGACATCGTGAAGCGGCCATACATCACCGTGGGCATGACCGCGCTCGTGCTCATGCTGCCGCTGGCGGCGACGTCCACGACCGCCGCCATCAAGCGCCTGGGTGGACGCAACTGGCAGCGACTGCACCGGCTGGTGTACGTGGTAGGGATCTGCGCCGTGTTGCACTACCTCTGGCTGGCGAAGAAGGCGAACCCCGAACCGTACTACTACGCGGGGGGGCTCGTCTTGCTGCTGGCGGTCCGCGGGTGGGACTGGGCGCGCCGGCGCCTGGCGCGGCTCAGGGCCGCGCAGGGCTCGCTGCCGTCGGCGGAGCGGGCCCGGTGACGGGAAGGGTTACTTGCCGGGCGTGTAGTACGGGTTGTCGCCGGCGGCGTGATCGGTGGTGTCGAGCACCTCCTCGACCTCGGGGAGCTCTTCCTTGATCAGCCGCTCGATGCCGGCCTTCAAGGTGATGTCCGCCGCACCGCAGCCCTGGCATCCGCCGCCCATCTGCAGATATACCTTGTTGTCCTTGACGTCGATCAGCTGCACCCACCCGCCATGCCCGGCGACGGCAGGGTTGATCGTGCTGTCGAGGAGCTCCTGCACCTTCGTCGTCAGTTCAGTGCTCATGGCTCACCTCGTGGAGGAATACCTGCTAGATGAATACTGTACTCGACTTTCCGCTCAGGGCCAACTGGCCCTTGGTGGGCTCCGCTCAGCAGAACCACGGCTCGGTCAGCCGCGGCGGCCGCGCGCGGTCGACCGGCAGCTGCGTCGCCACCGGCGCCGGAGCCGGATCACCCAGCGCCTGGGCCGTGAGGGCGCGCACCCGATCGAACGTCACCGCCGCGTCCTCCCCCGCCTCGGCCGCTTTGGTCACCGCCTCGGCCACCGCGCTGTGGAGCCGGTCCATGCGCGGGTCGGGGTGGGCCCAGCGATAGGAAAACGTCGCCTGCTCGAGCCCCGCCAGGTGGGGGTGCATGGCCGGACTATCCAGCAGGAGCGAGCCCGGGGGCACCAGGAGCCGCAGCGAGTACTGCACCGGGTCCACGTGATCGACGAGTTCCTCGGCGCCGATGAAGTCCAGCAGCGCGCGGTAATCCTGGATCGTGGTCCACGGGGTGAAGGCGACCCACGTCGGACGCAGCTCGATGCCGGCTTGGCGGGTGGCGCGCAGCGCCTCGACGATATCCGCCCGCGTGTGCCCCTTGTCGAGGTGGGCGAGGACGGTATCGCTCAGCGACTCGGCCGCGGAGACGATGAACAGGCAGCCGGCCGCGGCGAGCTCGGGCAGGTGGCGGCGATGCCGCAGCAGATGCTCGATCTTGGCGGTGAAGTCGAAGGTCAGCGTCGGAAACTCGTCGTGGAGCGCACGCGCGAGCCGCCGGGCGTGCGTCGGCCCGTTGAGGAAGTCCGGGTCGCCGAAGCTCACGTGGGTCGCGCCGGCCGCGACCTGCTGGCGGATGTCGGCCAGGACGACCTCGCGGGGCACCGCGAAGAAACGGCCGCCGTAGACCGGCGGGATCGGACAGTGTCGGCAGAGGTGCAGACATCCGCGGCTGGCCTCGGCGTAGCCCACTATCTCGTGCCGGCCCGCCCGCTCCAGATGGGCATAGCGCTTGAGCGAGGGCAGCTGGGCGCGGCTGGGCACCGGGTAGTCGAGATGCTCGAGATGAGGCGCCGCCGCGTGTCCCCGGGCGCTCACGGCCGGGAGCGGCCGAGGATCACCAGCCTCGAGCCGCTGCACCAGCTCGACCAGCGGGGACTCGATCTCGCCTCCGATGACGCTGTCCGCGCCGTGGGCCAGCAGATAGTCGGCGTTCAGCGTGGCGTATAGGCCGACGAAGCAGATGTGGCAGCCCGGGTTGATCTGGCGGGCACGCTCGGCAACGGTCACCCCGAGCCGCAGCGCGGTGTGCATCGGCACCGAGATCGCGATGAGCCGGGCCCGGGCCACCTTCTCGGCATCGAACGGCTCCACCGAGACGTCCATGACCGCCGGCCGATAGCCCGCGCGCTCGAGAAACGCCGCGGGCCAGGCCACCGCCAGCGGCTGATGTCCGAGTTCGTAGCAGGCCACCAGGAGGATCGCCCCGGGCTCTCTCATCGCGACTCAGTCTACACCCGGCTGCGGTGGCCGGGCCATCCATCAGGAGGGCATGACGGCAGGCGCCGCGCTCCTGCCCCGGACCAGCCGATCGAACACCGGCAGCGCGACGGTGGTCATCGCGGTCACCGCCGCGGCGAAGAACACCGGCATCGCCGCGCTGCCGGAGAGGTCTCGGGCCAGTCCGGCCAGCGGCTGCGCGAACGCCGTCACGAGGTAGAACACGGAGTAGAGCACCCCCAGGCCCGTGCTCACGTGTTGCGGGGCCAGCGCTCTGGGCAGCAGTGCCATCAGGGCGCCCGGGGCGGCGCCGACGGCGAGGCCCGCCAGCACCAGCCACAGCGCCGGCCCGGGCAGCACGGCCACCAGCACGATGAAGACCGCGGTCACCAGGCAGCCGGCGGTGATCACGAGGTTCGGCTTGCCCAGCCGATCGGCCAGCAGCCCGCCGGCCGGGACCGAGACGATACTGGTCCAGATGCCGAGGCTGACGAGAAATCCCGCCTGCCCGATCGAGGCGCCCCGCGTGACGAGAAAGGCGGGCCCGAAGCTCACCAGCACGATGAAGCCCGCATTGAACAGCGCCCAGGCGACGCCCGCGGCGAGCGACAACGCCCACTCCCGGCCCGGCATGGCGAGCGTGATCCGGTCCGGGCCGCGAGCTCTCCTGGCGAGGCCGGCCGGATCACGATAGAGGGCGGCCAGCAGCACGAACGCGATCGCGGCCACGGCGGCCGTGATGAGCATGCCCAGGCGCCAGGACGACGCGCTGGCGAGGCGGCCCAGCGTGACCAGCGCCAGACCGATACCCACTGGCCAGCTCGTCAGCATGACGCCCATCGCGGTGGCGATCTCCTTGCCGGTGAACCAATCTGCGACCATCTTGGCCAGGAAGAGATTCAGGAAGATACCGCCCGTGCCGCTCAGCAGGCGGCCCAGGCATGCCATCGGGAAGCTCTCGCTGCGGGCAATCACGAGCGCGCCGAGCACCATGAGCGCGAGTCCCGTCAGCGCGATGCGCTGGCTGCTGAAGCGACGCCCGAGCGCCCCGCCGGGCAGCGCGATGAGCGTTCCGGGAAAGAGGAACAGGCCCATGAGGACCCCGATCTGTCCGTACGTGAGGCGAAACTCCTGCACCATCAGCGGCGCCACCGAGGCGACGGACTGGAACATGAAGCCCATGGACGAGCGCGTGATGAAGATCACGCCGAGCATGACCCACCGATTGTCGAGCACGGAGCGGCTAGGATCGGTAACTGATGCGGTAGATCTGCGCGGCGCCCTGGTCGGACAGATAGAGCGCGCCGTCGCGGCCGACGATCACGTCTACGGGCCGTCCGACGACGCGCTGATCGCGTAACCACCCGGTGGCGAAGTCCTCGAGCCGCGCGGGCTTGCCGTGCTGGAAGCGGACGCGCACCACCTTGTACCCGGTGGGGATCGATCGGTTCCACGAGCCCCGGAAGGCCACGAACAGATCGCCCTGATATTCGGCCGGGAACTGCCGGCCGGTGTAGAAGGCCAGACCGATGGGGGCCGAATGGGCCTGGACCTCGAGGGTGGGCGGTGTCACACCCTCGCACCGCGCGCCGCGGGCGAAGCTCTGGTCCGGGAGCGCCTTGCCGTTGACGGTCATGCAGTCCGGCCAACCATGGGACGCCCCGTCCTTCACCTCGGTGACGTAGTCGGGCGGCACGTCGTCGCCCCGCCAGTCCCGCTCGTTCACCGTCGCCCACAGCGCGCCGGTCGTCGGATGAATCGTGAGGCCGACCGCGTTCCGCATCCCGGTCGCGAAGAGTCGCTCGTCCGAGCCATCCGCGTTGTAGCTGACGATCGCGGCGCGGCGCGGGTCCTGCTCCCGGCACACGTTGCAGGAAGAGCCGACGGATACGTAGAGTCGCCCGTCCGGGCCGAATGCGAGGGTTCGTGTCCAGTGCCCGCCGCCGGTCGGAAGCCTGGGCACGATCACGATCGCTTGCGTGGCCCTGCGTGTTTGTGGATCGTAGCGGAGCCGCAACACGCGCCCGGTCTCGGCGATGTACAGATCGCCGTTCTTGAAGGCCAGCCCGTGGGGCTGATCGAGCCCGTCCACCACCGTGACGTTCGCATCCGCCTTGCCGCGCCCCGCGCTGTCGGGCAGCGCCACGACCCGGCCCTGGCTCGGGATGGAGACGAGGATCGTGCCCTGGGGATCGAGGACCATGAGTCGAGGGCTCCCGAGCCCCGCGGCGAAGGTCTGGATCTGAAAACCGGGCGGCACCGAGATGCCTGGAGGTTCCTGGCTTGCGGCATGCAACGCGCTCAACGCAACGCTGATCAGCGCGACGGCCGCGAGTGCAGTTCTCGTCAACGGTCCCCCAGAGCTTGGGTGCCTGTAGGATGTGAGCGCATGCCTGACAGGATACGGGACAGCGGTCGCGAAACAGAATGCCCGGGCCCCACGTCTGTTCTTCACGAGCACGACGCGATTCTGCATCGCGTCAGGGCTTCCAGGCGGCTCCGCGCGCGGGCAAAATGCCGTCGGGGGTTCGCTCGAGGCCAAAGGCAGAACGCCTACTGACATCCGTCTTCGGGCCTCGACAGCGTCTGGTAAGTGCCTGAGATACAATACATTCTGATCTTCCTGCGCCCCTGGCATCACTCCTGCAGCCATTGGTGTCGTCGTTCGGAAATACTGCTCTCACAAACAGGATCAAGCTGGACCGGAGTCAAGGCAAAGCCTTCGCGCTCAGTGGGGAGCTGAAGGCATCTTAATACCGAGGCCCACAAAACAGTGGAAAGGACGGGAATGATGAAAAAGGTACTCGCAGCGGTTCTCAGCATCGCGTTCCTTGTCTCGTTCTCGCCTGCGATCAGCACGGCCGCCGACGCCTGCCCCGAAGTGGAGCAGGCCAAGACCATGCTGAAGCAGCAGGCGAGCCGCACGGATGAGATGCAGGCCCCGCGCTCGCTGGCCGGTGCCAAGTCTCAGGACGTGCAGGCGCCGCGGAGCCAGAACATCCAGGCTCCTCGCAGCCAGGACGTACAGGCCCCGCGGTCGCTAGCGGGTGCGAAGTCTCAGGACGTCCAGGCTCCTCGCAGCCAGGACGTGCAGGCCCCACGGTCGCAGGATGTGCAGGCTCCTCGCAGCCAGAACATCCAGGCTCCTCGTAGTCAGGATGTGCAGGCCCCGCGGTCGCAGGATGTGCAGGCTCCTCGCAGCCAGAACATCCAGGCTCCTCGTAGCCAGGATGTCCAGGCCCCGCGGTCGCAGGATGTGCAGGCTCCTCGCAGCCAGAACATCCAGGCTCCTCGTAGCCAGGATGTGCAGGCTCCTCGGACCCAGGACGTGCAGGCTCCTCGCAGCCAGGACGTGCAGGCCCCGCGGTCGCAGGATGTGCAGGCTCCTCGGACCCAGGATGTGCAGGCCCCGCGCAGCCAGAACATCCAGGCTCCTCGCAGCCAGGATGTCCAGGCCCCGCGTAGCCAGGACGTGCAGGCTCCTCGTAGCCAGAACATCCAGGCTCCTCGCAGCCAGGATGTGCAGGCTCCTCGGACCCAGGACGTACAGGCTCCTCGCAGCCAGGATGTCCAGGCCCCGCGGTCGCAGGATGTGCAGGCTCCTCGGACCCAGGACGTGCAGGCTCCTCGGACCCAGGACGTGCAGGCTCCTCGTAGCCAGGATGTCCAGGCCCCGCGTAGCCAGGATGTGCAGGCTCCTCGCAGCCAGGATGTGCAGGCCCCGCGTAGCCAGAACATCCAGGCTCCTCGCAGCCAGGATGTCCAGGCCCCGCGTAGCCAGGATGTGCAGGCTCCTCGCAGCCAGGATGTGCAGGCCCCGCGTAGCCAGAACATCCAGGCTCCTCGGAGCCAGGACGTGCAGGCTCCCCGTAGCCAGGAGGTCCAGGCTCCTCGGACTCTGAACATCCAGGCTCCTCGCAGCCAGGACGTGCAGGCCCCGCGGACCCAGGACGTGCAGGCTCCTCGCACGCAGGACGTGCAGGCCCCGCGGACCCAGGATGTGCAGGCTCCTCGCAGCCAGGACGTGCAGGCCCCACGGACGCAGGATGTGCAGGCTCCTCGGACGTCGGATATCCAGGCGCCTCGGGCGTCGGACATCCAGGCTCCTCGTAGCCAGGATGTGCAGGCCCCGCGCAGCCAGATGCAGGCTGCTCGCTCCGAGGACGTGAAGAAGGCCACGGCGCTGGTGAAGGAAGCCGAGGCTGCTTGCAAGGCGGGCAAGTCGGAGATGGCCGCCCAGAAGGCGAAGGCGGCGATGGAGATGCTGAAGAAGTAAGTACCGCCAGCCACAACGGGCCCCGGGGGGCGACCCCCGGGGCCTTTTTTGTCAGTAGGGTAGGCTCTCGCGGCCCATCAGCTCCCGCGCCACGACGACCTTCATGATCTCCCCGGTGCCGTCCCCGATCTCCAAGCCGATGACGTCGCGCATTCGCTGTCCGAACGGCAGCTCGTCCGTGTAACCGTAGTGGCCGTGGAGCAGCAGGCACTGATGGATGGTATCCACCGCGAGCCTCGGGGCCCACCACTTCACCATCGCCGACTCTTTCGTGTACGGCTCGCCGCGATCGGCCAGCCAGAGCGCGCGATAGCAGAGCAGTCGCGCCGCGTCGATGTGCGTGGCGGCCTCGGCGATCGGAAACGAGACGCCTTCGAAGGTGGCGAGCGTCCGCCCGAACGCCCTGCGCTCTTTGACGTACGTCATGGTCTCCTCGAGCGAGACCTGCGCCACGCCGAGACAGGACAGCGCGATGATCACCCGGTTGTAGTCGAAGCCCTGCATCACCTGATAGAAGCCGGTGCCCTCGTCTCCCAGCCGGTGGGAGAGCGGGATCCTGACCTGGTCGAACGAGAGCACCGCCCGGACCACCGCCCGCGTCCCGAGGTCGTGCAGCGGGCTTCTCGACACCCCGGGCAGGTTCAGCGGCACCAGGAACGCGGTCACGCCGCGGGCCTTGGCGTCCGCGTCCGTCCGGGCGAAGACGATCGCTGCGTCGGCGGCCATGGCCAGGCTGATGCCCGACTTCTCTCCGGTGATCAGGTAGCCGTCCGTGTCGCGCACGGCCCGGCAGCCGAGATTCGCGGCGTCCGAGCCCACCCCGGGCTCGGTCAGCGCGAGAGCGATCACGCTCTCGCCGCGGGCCGTGGGCGGCAACCAGCGCGCCTTGATCTCCTCGCTGCCCGTTCGGCTCAGGATCTCGCCGGCCAGCCCCGCGAGCTGGATCCCGTAAGTGCAGCTGAAATCGCCGCGGGCGATCTCTTCCGAGGCGATGCCCATCGTGACGAGATCGGATTTCTGGCCGCCATGGGCGTCCGGGATCCGGAGGCCGAGAAGACCCAGCTCGCCCATCTTCCGCCAGGCGTCCCGCGGGAACTCGCCACTGCGGTCCCACTCGGCCGAGTGCGGGGCCAGCTCCTTCTTGACGAACGCTCGGAGCGTCCGGACCAGCTCGTCCTGCTCGGATGTCAGCGTGAAGTCCATGGCGTTCGGACGCTCACATCATGGTGTAGCCACCGCTCACCGAGAGCGTCTGGCCGGTGATGAAGCTGGCTGCGTCGGAGGCCAGGAAGACGACGGCGCCCGCGACGTCCGAGGGCTTGCCCGTGCGACGCAGCGGGTAGGCCTTGGCGATCCGGGCGCGCATCTCGGGCGCTCCCCAGGCCCGGTTCGTCTCGGAGGCCCACATGCTGAGCCCGCCGATCTCCTCGTCCGAGTCGGGCATGGTCATGCCCGGGCACACGACGTTGAGCCGGATCCCGTGCCGCCCGACCTCGCGGGCCACGCTCTTGCTCAGCGCGATGATGCCGGCCTTGCATGCGCCGTACACCGCCTCACGGAACTCGCCCATGCGACCCGCGTCCGAGCCCATGCTGACGATCGCGCCCGACTTGCGCGCGATCATGCCGTCCAGCACGGCCCGTGTGCAGTTGATCATGCCCCAGAGGTTGATCTGGACCTCGCGCTCCCACTCCTCGCGGGTCTTCTCGACGAACAGCCGGTCGTGAGTCCAGCCGACGTTGTTGATGAGCACGTCCACGCCGCCGTGTCGTTCCTCCACGGCCTTCACCATCGCCTGCACCTGCTCCGGCTTCGTCACGTCGGTGCGCACCACCATCGCCGAGGCCGCTCCCAGCCGCTCCGCCTCGACCGCCGCCTTCTTGCCCTGCGCCTCGTCCAGCTCCGCGATGGCCAGATGCACCCCCTCGCGCCCGAACGCCAGGCTGATCGCCCGCCCGATGTTCGACCCACCACCCGTCACGATCACACTCTTCCCCGCCAGATTCAGTTCCATACCCTCACGCTCCTTGGATCTGGGATCCGGCCCTACATTCCTACAGCGTGCCCGCTCACCAGGCGATGGTCTGGCCACCGTCGAGGTAGACGGTCTGCCCGGTCATGAAGTCCGATGCCGCCGAGGCCAGGTAGACGGCGAGCGGGCCCGTCTCCTCCGGCTCGCCGATGCGGCGCGCCGGCACGCGCGAGAGGAACAGCGCCCGCTTCGTCTCGTCGGCCATGGCCTCGCGCGGAATGTCCGTGTTCATGTAACCCGGCGCCAGGCAGTTCACCTGGATGCCGTGGCGCGCCCACTCGGCGGCCAGGCTCCGGGTGAGCGCGCCGACGGCCGCCTTGCTCGCGCAATAGGCCGCGTAGCGCGGGACGCCGATCGCCCCGTACATGGACCCGACGTTGATGATCTTGCCGCGCCCGCGCTCGATCATGCCGGGCGCTACCGCCCGGGCCAGCCGGAACATCGACGTCAGATTGGTCGCAAAGACGCGCTCCCACTCCTCGTCCGTCACCTCCAGCGTCCGTTTCTCGAGCGTGATCCCCGCGTTGTTGACGAGGACGTCGATCGCGCCCAAGGCCTGGACGACCTCGCGCACGGTCTCGAGGATCGCCTCGCCGCGCGTGACGTCGAGACCCCAGCCGCGCGCCTGACCGCCGCCGCCCGAGATCTCCGCCGCGGTCGCCTCCACCTCATCCTTCGAGCGCGCGCAGCACGCCACCGCGGCCCCGGCGCGGCCCAGCGCCAGCGCGATGGAGCGCCCGATGCCGCGGCCGGCTCCCGTGACCAGGGCGACGCGTCCGCGCAACGAGAGCCACTCACTCGGCCCCGGGCCGCTCACGGCCCCGGCCGCTCCTCAGGAGTCGGTCGGAGACTCGTCGCGCGTTCAGACCGAACGCCGTACGGTTGGTGTTCCGATTGGCTCGTGGACTCGAGCTTCTGGGCGACGAGCTGGCGCAGCCGATACTTCTGGATTTTCCCGCTCGGGGTCATCGGAAACTCGGAGACGATCTCCAGCCGCTCGGGGAACTTCTGCCGCGCGAGCTGCTGGGCGTCGAGGTACGCCACCAGCTCCTCGAGTGTCACGGTCTGCCCCTCCTTCGGGATCACGAACGCGCACGCGCGCTCCTGCAGCCGCGGGTCCGGCATCCCGACGACCGCGACGCCGGCCACCTTCGGGTGGGCGAACAGCAGATTCTCGACCTCGGCGACCGGAATGTTCTCGCCCCCGCGGATGATCACATCCTTCGAGCGGCCGGTGATGGACAGATAGCCGTCCCGGTCGAGGGTCGCGCGGTCCCCGGTCTTGAACCACCCGTCCCGCGTGTGCGCCTCGGCCGTGAACTCCGGGCGCTTGAAGTAGCCGACGAACTGCGCCGGGCCGGTAACGAGCAGATCGCCCTCGGTGTCGGCCGGCAGGTCGCGCCCCTCGCCATCGACCACACGCAGCGCCATGCCCGGCAACGGGCAGCCATCCGTCCCGAAGACCTTGTCCTCGGGGTCGCCGAGGCCATTGCACGTGACCAGCCCGTTCTCGGTCATGCCCCAGCCGGCGGAGAT
>Ga0187892_10000641_pt1 | contig 88932 bp, 83 predicted proteins | sample MA1701073metaG_FD_139345 | JGI IMG/M metagenome (GOLD analysis project Ga0187892, IMG submission 139345) | Bio-ooze microbial communities from a basaltic lava cave in the Kipuka Kanohina Cave System on the Island of Hawaii, USA - MA170107-3 metaG ... | reverse complement strand
GGTACCCAGAGCTTGAGCCAGCGCGCGACCTTGTCTTCGGCCGCGAGCTGCTGCGGCGAGGCCGGCGTAGCCGCAGCGAAGCGCGCCACATCGTCGAGACAGGTCGCGTTGATGGCGCCGTAGCGGCGCGCATGGTGCTCGAATACCGCTGCGACCAGCACACCGCAGCGGTCGCAGAGCAGAAACGTCGCGGTGTTCGAGCCCTGCCGGTATTCGCGCAACGCCTCCGGCGTCCGCGCCGTGATCGCGAGCTGGCCGGCGGGGTCGGAAACGTAGGCGGCACCGTGCTTGCGGCAGAACGAACAGTCGCAGGCACGCGGCGCGACGGTCGCGGGATCGAGTGCCGTCGTGAAGGCGATGCGGAGATCGCCGCAGTGACAGCCGCCGGCGTAGGTCGGCGCGCTCGCGACGGGCGTCTGCGTCATTTCTTTCCGCTCATGCCGTGCCTCAGCCAGACTTCCGCGAGCGCTTCGGAGCCGAACACGCGCGACTCCTGCCCGAGCTCGCGCGCCTGCATCTCGCCGTGCTCGAGCGACGCGACGTTGAGCGCGTCCGCGAGCACGAACGCCGTACGCACGCGCTCGAAGCCCCAGCCCACCAGCGCGAGCATGATGCGGCGCTGCTGATCGGGCGTCGGCAACGGCCCTTCGAGCTCACTCACGACCAGCACACGCGACGCGCCGTGCTCGCGCACGTGGCGTGCCACCTCGCGCCACCCGGCGATGCTGACCGCCTCCGAGCTGCGCACACCGCGGATCACGATGCGCAGATAGTCGGAGCGCGGTTCCGCCTCGACGACGTACGGCGCGCCGGGTTGGGGCGGCGTTCCCGACAAGCTCGTGTCCCCCTGCGTGGCGACACCGGGTGGGCAGCATACCGTGGCGCGCGAGTTCTAACCCATTTGGGGGATGCAGCAGCGCGTTGCGCGGGTCATGCTGGCCTCGACCGATTCGGTCCTCGGCGCCACGGACGGCGCCGGCGGCTGCGCTCGACCGCGGGGTGTGCGTTCCGGGGAGAACGTTCGTGGGCCTGTCGGGGCAGCTCGTGGCCGCACGCCGTGCGTGCCGTGCAGTGTTGCTGTTCGTCTGCATCCTGACGCCCGGCGTCGCGGGCGCGCAGGCCGCAGGCGATCGCGCCGAGTTCATCACCAGCAATCTTTCGCTCGCGACCCTCGAACGCGAGATGACGGGTTACGCGCTCGGTCTCGCCGAGCGCAACCGGCTGCCGGTGCAGCGCATCCGCAACGATCTCGGGCTCGCGCCGAGACACCTGATGTACGGCATCGGCCAGGTGCGTGGCTCGAGCGCGAGGCCTGCCTTTCCGATGGCGCTCGACCAACTGACGTGCGGGCTCAATCCCAAGGTCTGCCGGATCGGGTCGGACGGAACACCGAACTGGCGCAATCGCGCGACCGACGAGCTCTGCGTACCTGCCCTGAGATGGCGCGATGCGTTCGGGCTGACGCGCGCGAAGGTTCCGCTCGACGTTCCGACTCTCGAAGCGCGCTACGGCTCGTGCTCGGCGCTCGGGGGCGGCGACTGTGTCCGGCTTCGCGAATCGTTGCGCCGCGCCGGCGAGCAGAAGGACGCCGAACTCTCGGTGCCGGTGCTGGGACAGGCCGCGCTACCGCCGGCTCCCGACGCGAGCTACGACTGCGCGTCAGCGCCGACACGCGACGCGTCGGACGCGCTCGATGCCGCGGGCGTGCGATTCCTCCGGGCGATCGGTGTAGCGGTGCCGCCGTCGTCCGACGCGTCGCACGCGTCGCCGCCGAATCCCTCGCCGCCACCACCGCCGCCGCCACCAGCACCACCGCCACCGCCACCATCGCCCGACGAAGAGCCGATCGAGAGCGGCGAAGTCGTCGCGCACGACAGCGCCAGCGATGCGATGGACGCCAGCGCGGACAACGTCGCAGTCGCGGCCAGCGCGAGCGATGTCGCCACAACGGACGGGCCGGTCGAGCTGGTCGTGGTCGATCCGATCGAATCGGCCACGACGCCCCCGCCTCCGCCCGCCCCCGCGTCGCCGCCGGCGCCACCTGCACCGGCGAATGGCACGCTGCCGGGTTTCGACCTGTCCGCCCGCAACCTCGCGCATCTCCCGCCGCTGCCGCTCGCGCCGCCACCGAACCCCGTCACGGTGTTCGTGTTCGACACCGAGGTGAACGTCGCTCATCCGCTGCTAGCCCGCGACCCGAACGGCCGGTGTGGCGCCCCCGCTTCGCTCAGCTTCGCGACGACGAACCCGTTTCCCGACCGCGACCACGGCACGCACGTCAGCGCGCTGATCGGCGGCTGCTTCGGAGTCGGTGTGAACCCGTACGCGACGCTGCGTGCGACCACCCTGGTCACAGCCACGGGAAATCGCTTCTTCGATCAGACGATGGCGGAGACGATCGCGCTCACGCTGTACGACCATCGCACTTCCGAGCGCGTCGCGAACTTCTCGTACGACCTCAAGCAACCGAGCCCCGATGTCCGCCAGGCACTGGCGAACACCGTCGCCCGCACACCGGGCGTGCTGTTCGTCGCGGCCGCAGGCAACACGCCGGTATCGCTGGACCAGGGTTGCGAGACGCTGCCGGCCTGCCTCGCGATCGCTCGTCCTGCGAATCTGCTCGTGGTCGGCGGTGTCGTGCGAGCCCCCGATGCACAACTCCAGCTCTGGTCGCAATCGGCGCACAGCGCCGAGTTCGTCGACCTGCTGGCGCCGGCGGAAGCGGTGATGAGCGCGCTCAAGCCGCATGCGCCGACAGTCGAGGTGGGCCGCCTGTCCGGCACTTCGCAGAGCGCGGCGATCGTCAGTGGCATCGCGTCGCTGCTGTTCGCGTCGTCGAGCGCCGCATCGCCGCACTCCCCCGCTCAGGTCAAGCATCGGCTGATGGCGACCGCGCGGACCGCCGCGGCGCTCGCCGCGCACACACGCAGTGGCGCGGTCGACGCGGTGCGAGCGCTCGCCGGTGCCGAGCAGTATCTCGTCGTCTCGGACGGCAACGGCGGCACGAACGAATACGCGGGCCGATATCTCGGCATGGTCGGCTTCAGCGACCCGGCGAGCGAGCACTATCTGTCGTTTCGCGTCGGCGGCGACCAGCGCGAGATCTCGGTGTGCCGTCTCTATCGCCTCTCGCGCATCGCCCCTGGACGCTACTTCTACGTCGATGAGCCCGTCGGGCCCGACCAGGGTGCGCGCTGGGAGAACGTCGCCTTCACGCCCGACGCGAATTTGCGCCTGCACACCAAGACGTTCGAGTTCCACGTCACCGGCGAGGCGAGCCCCCGCTCGTTCGCGATCAGCGACATCGTCGAGTTCTACGACGCCTTCACGAGGAGCCGCCCGTGCAACCCAGCCTGAGACCCGTCCTTGCCGCCGCGCTCGCACTCTGCTCGTACCTCGCCTCGGCACACGAACCCGAGACCTCCGAGTCGATCGAATCGTTGCAGCCGATCGGTCTCGTCGGCGCGCGCGACGACACCGTGAGCGTGTCAGTACAGCCGCTCGACATCGCACCGAGCGGAACGCCGCCCGTGTTCGGCGCCGGCACGACAGTGCAAGCGGCGAACGCCGATTTCCTGCGCGCACGCCTGATGCTCGTCGCCCCTTCACCGGTCGCCGGCGTGAACGCCGTCGTGCTGGACGGAAGCGGCGGCGTCGTGGACGAGATCGCGCTCGACGGTCCCGCGGGTGTACGCGAGTTCTGGACCAAGCTCGTTCCGGGCTCCTGGATGAGGGTCGAGGTCCGGGGAACGCAGCAGCCGGCATCGACCTCGCTCGTGGTCCGCGACGTCTACCGCAGCCAGCCGCTCTCCGACGTTCTGTCGATCGTCGGCGCGGACGGGCGCAGGCGCGTAACCACGCTCACCGACGCACCCCTCAAGTCGCTTGCCCGTTCGACCGCGCGGCTCGTGTTCGAGAAGAACGGCCTGATGTACACGTGTACCGCGTTTCTCGTCGGTCCGAAGCGAATGATGACGAACCAGCACTGCATCGGCGCCGCGTCGACCTGTGCCTCGTCGGTCGTGATGTTCGACTACGACACGCTCGCGGTCGTGCCGGCGGCGAACCAGCGCAGGTGCACGCGCATCCTCGCGAGCGACTACGTGCTCGACTACACGTCGTTCGAGCTCGATGCCGCGCCGGATGCCGCGATCCGTCCGCTCGAGGTCGAAGCGCGCCCGCTCGCCGCCGCCGAGAAGACGATCATCGTGCAGCACCCCGGCGGCGAGCCGAAGCAGGTCTCGATCGACGGTTGCGGCGTGATCGAGCCGATCGCCGCCGGCCGTGGCCGGCGCACCGACTTCACGCACGGCTGCGACACGCTCGGCGGCTCGTCGGGCTCTGCCGTGCTGTCCTCCGCGGGACGTGTGATCGGGCTGCACCACCTCGGCCGCGGCGGGCAGTACCCCGATTACAACCGCGGCGTGCGTATCGAGCTCGTGCTCGAAGATATGCGGCGCAAGGGCGCGCCGCTGTGAGCCTTCGCGTTCTGGTGCCCGCGGCGCTCGCGCTCGCTGCGACGGCGTGCAACAGCGTCTACGATCGCGTCGACCCGGGCACGCTGTCCGGCAAGCTCACCGTCGAGTGGTACGGCCCCGACGAGTTCATCTTCCGCCCGCACGAAACCTCACCCCTGACGTTCGTACGCGCAGACGGAAGCCGCATCGTGCCGGGCACGATGTACACCGACGGCGGCTCGATCCCGCGTCCGCTCTGGATCATCCGCAACTATTCGCCGTGGGGTTACGCGCCCGCGTTCATCGTGCACGACTGGCTGTTCGAGATGAAGCACTGCCGGCATCCGGGCCACGACCAGTACACGCACGCGATCGCGGCGTCGGTCATGGCCGAAGTCATGAAGACGATGATGGAGGGCGGCAAGGTACCGGTTGACGCGGCAACGGTCGGCTCGATGTACCTCGCGGTCAGCTCGCCGATCGCCGAGTCGCACTGGAACGACGGCGCGTGCGTCGAGCCTGATCCCGAGGAAGCGGCACGCGAGCCCGTCGCGACCTACGAAATCTCGTTCTAAAGGACCCACACGAAGGAGCAGCAGGATGCGCACCGCCACGCCACGACTAACGCTCGTCGCCGCCACCGTCGCCCTCGCGACGGCTGCGTGCGGCAAGAAGGACCTCTATTTCGCGACGTCGTCGAACATCGGGCTCGATGTCGCGGGCGACACTGTTTCGCCTGTGCAGGCGAGCTTCGGCTTCCAGCGGCGCGAAGTCGCGCAGGTGCCGGCGAGCAAGGACGGCGAAGCGTTCTCGGTCTACGGGAACCTCGACGTCGACATGCGCTGGTTCGGCGAGCGGCTGGTGCGCCAGACGTTCGCGACCGGGGAGGCCGCAGAGAGCGCGGCCGAGGTCGCGAGCGCCGAGGAAGCGGGAACGATGGTCGAACCCGAGCCGCTGTGCACCGGACGCGCGTGCATCCCGCTCGTGTTCGCGTCGCACAGCGTCGTCGGTGTTCACGCAGTCGCGGGTACCGCGCCGCAGCCCGCGTCGTTCTCGCTGGGATACAAGCGCGTCGAAGCCACCTGGATCCCGACCGACTCGGGCGCCCAGCGCACCCGCGCGGTGTTCGGCGACATCTCGCTCAGCACCTGCGGCTTCGGCGACTGCCAGGCGCCGGCCGGTGCGACGGGTTCGGCACCGAACGCGAAGGCCACCGTGACCGGCGGGGTGCGGCTCTCGCAGACCATCGCAACCGGTGCCGCTGCCGTGATCGTCGCCTCGCGCGAAGACACGAAGGAGACGCTGCAGGCCGCGACCGCGGTCGCGCGTGCCGACGACGGCGCCGTCGACCCCGGCACGGTGGCGGCCGCGCAGGAGTGAGCCGTCGCTCCTCCGCGCTCGCGCTCGCCGCGCTCGCCGTGCTGCAGTCCAGCTGCGCGATCACGTACCGCGACGCGGCGGGCCGCAACCACTACGTCGGGCTGATGCACGTCGTGACCGAGCGCAGCGAGGAGGCCTGGGTCACGCACACGCGCTCGATCGGCGTCACGATCGAACGCGGCGCACATTGTTCGTCGCTCAGCGTCGGCGCCGCCTCGATCCTCCGCGCGGCGCCGGCGCCCGGTAACGGCGTCGCGCGCGTCGAGCTCGACACGGCGCATCCGTTCGAGGCGCACCTCGCGGTGACCGATCCGGCGAAGCGCACCGACTGCGCAACACGGCCCTGAGCGGATCGCGCCGCCCGACCGGCCGGCGATGCGCGTTCCGATTGTCCCCGCTCGTCCTTCCCCGTCGTCGTCCGGGCATCTTCGCCCGTCGTTCGTCGCAGCGCGCTTTCGCGCGACCGCGCGCGTGCCGAGACTCGGCTCGCACGGTCGCCCAGGGAGCCGCCGCAATGAGATGGATCCACATCATCGCCGGGCTGATCGCACTCTTCGCGGGTGCGTTCGCGATCTACGCGCCGAAAGGCTCGAAGCTGCACCGACGCAGCGGCGTCGTGTTCGCGCTCGCGATGTTCACGCTGACGACGAGCGCGGTCATCATGGCCGGCTTCCTGCGTCCGAATCAGATCAATGCGATGGCCGGCACGCTGACGTTCTATCTCGTCTCGACCGGCTGGCTCGCGATCCGACGCACCGTCACCCAAGCGCGCGTGCTATTGATCGGATTCATGCTCGCCGCGCTCGCCGGCGGTCTCTACGCCTTCTCGCTCGGTTTCCAGGCGCTCGCCAGTGTGAAAGGCAATCTCGGCGGAATCCCTGCGCCGCCGCTCTTCATGTTCGGCGTGATCGGGCTCGCGGGCGCACTACTCGACGCGCGCCTGCTGTGGGTCGGGCACATCGAGGGTGCGCAACGCATCCTGCGCCATCTCTGGCGCATGGCGTTTGCGATGTGGATCGCTACGGCGTCCTTCTTCCTCGGCCAGCCGCAGATCTTTCCGGAGCCGATCCGCAAGTCCGGTCTGCTCGTGATTCCGGTGCTGATCGTCGCGTTGTTCGGGATCTACTGGGTCGCGCGCGTCACGTGGATGCGGCGTCGCGCGATGAAAGACATCCTCGGTCGACGCGCGTCGCCCACCGCGGGCAAGTTCGTGCAGCAGGCTGCCGTGTCGATCACGCCGTCGTAGCGATGGTGAGATATCGGATGCAATGTCGAGCTGATCTTTCGGATCTTGTTGCTCTTTTCTTATTTAGTTGACGCGCGTCAACTATCGCACTAGCCTGCGTGCGCCTGCCGGGAGACCGCCATGCCCACGCCAGAGATCGACGCGATCCGCGAGTTCAACCGGTATTACACGCGCCGGCTCGGACTGCTCGACGAACGCCTGCTCGCGAGCCCGTTTTCGCTGACCGAAGTGCGCGTGCTCTACGAGCTCGCACACCGCGGAACGGCGACGGCGAGCGAGATCGCCGCCACGCTCGCGCTCGACGCGGGCCATCTCAGTCGCATCCTGCAGCGCTTCGACGCGCAGGGCCTCCTCGAGCGTCGCCGGTCCGAGGTCGACTCGCGCCGCACGACCCTCAGGCTCAGCGAAAAAGGCCACGCCGCGTTCGAGCCGCTCGACCGCGGTGCAGCGGACCAGATCGGCGGCATGCTCGAGGCGCTCCGCCCCGCCGTTCGGCCGCGCCTCGTCGAAGCGATCGGCGTCGTGCACCGCCTGCTTCAGGAGTCCCGCGACACGCACCCGGAACCGACACTGCGAGCACCGCGCCCGGGCGACATCGGCTGGGCGATCGAGCGCCACGGCGTGCTCTATGCCGACGAGTACGGGTGGGATGCCGCGTTCGAAGGCCTCGTCGCGAAAATCCTCGGCGCGTTCCTGGAGCAGCACGACCCGTCGCGCGAACGCTGCTGGATCGCCGAGGTCGACGGCCAGCGCGCCGGTTGCGTGTTCGTCGTGCGCAATGCCGAGCACGCGGATACTGCGCAGCTGCGCTGCCTGCTGGTCGAGCCGGCGGCGCGCGGGCTCGGCGTCGGGCGGCGCCTCGTCGCCGCGTGCATCGCATTCGCACGCGACGCGGGATACGACCGCATGGTGCTCTGGACGAACGACGTGCTGGTCTCGGCGCGACGGATCTACGAGGCTGTCGGCTTCCGGCTCGTGGAGGAAGAAGCGCACCACAGCTTTGGCCATGATCTCGTCGGCCAGACCTGGGCGCTCGCGCTCCGCGCGCCGGAAGCCTGATACAGCAGCGGGCGCGGCCGGCGTATGCTGGCGGCGTGAACCGGCGCACCGCACGCTCCCTGCTCGCATCGATGCTCGGCGTCGCGACCTCCGTCGCGAGCGCCGCCGACCTCCCCTTCGTCAACTGGGAAAACCACCCCGCGCACGCGCTCGACCTGAGCCCCGACGGCGCGCTGCTCGCCGTCGCGCACACGGCCGACCAGCGCGTACAGCTCTTCGATATCGCCTCCGGTGAGCCGATCGCGGCAGGCCACGTCGTGGTCGGGGTCGATCCGGTCTCGGTCCGGTTCCGCAACGCGGGCGAGCTGTGGGTCGTCAACCACGTCTCCGACTCGGTAAGCGTCGTCGACGTCGCGACGCGACGCGTCGTGCGCACGCTCGCGACGGCGGACGAGCCCTACGACGTCGTGTTCGCGCGCGGCCGCGCGTTCGTGTCGTGCTCGCAGGCGAACGCACTGCTCGTCTACGACACCGCCGACCTCGCGCGTGCACCGGTGCGTATCCCGATCCTCGCCGAGGACCCCCGCGCGCTCGCGGTCAGCACCGACGGCCGCACGGTCTACGCCGCGATCTTCGAATCCGGCAACGCGACGACGATCCTCGCGGGTGGCCTGCGCGACAACGTCATCGCGCTGCCGAACGTCGTCAGCGATCCGCGCGGCCCGTACGCGGGGCGCAATCCGCCGCCGAACGCCGACAACGCATTCGATCCGCCGATCCGCGCCGGCGCGCCGCCGCCGCCCGCGGTAGGGCTCATCGTGCGCAAGCACGCCGACAACCGCTGGCGCGACGACAACACTCGCGACTGGACCGATTTCGTCTCGGGTTCGCTCGCGCCTGCGTCCGGCCGCCGCGTCGGCTGGGATCTGCCCGACCGCGACCTCGCGATCGTCGATGCCGACACTCTCGCGGTTCGCTACGCGAGCGGGCTCCTCAACATCGGCATGGCGCTCGCGGTGAATCCCGCGAGCGGCGACGTCGGCGTGGTCGGCACCGACGCGACTAACGAAGTGCGATTCGAGCCTAAGGTCAACGGTCGTTTCATCCGCGTGATGCTCGCGCGCGTCGCTGCGGGTGGCGCGAAAACGATCGTCGACCTCAATGCGCACCTCGACTATCGCGCATCGACCGTCGTACAGGGCGAGCGCGACCGCTCGATCGGCGACCCGCGTGCACTGGTGTGGCGCGCCGACGGCCAGCGCGGGTTCGTCGCGGGGCTGGGCTCGAACAACGTCATCGAGATCGACGCGAACGGCGCGCGCGTCAGTGCACCGATCGAAGTCGGCCAGGGTCCACTGGCCCTTGCGCTCGACGAGTCGCGCAACCGGCTTCACGTCTGGAACCACTTCGACGCGACGCTCTCGACGATCGACCTCGCGGCGCGACGCGAGCTCGCGCGCACACCCGCGTTCAATCCGCTACCAGCCGCGATCCGCGCCGGCCGGCCGTTGCTGTACGACACGCGCCGCACCTCGGGTCTCGGCCACGTCGCGTGCGCGTCGTGCCACGTCGACGCGCGCATGGACCGCCTCGCTTGGGATCTCGGCGACCCGTCGGCGCCGGCGCAGCGCTTCGACCAGAACTGCCTCACGACGATCGGCGTGCCGGTCCGCTGCGAGGATTTCCACGCGATGAAAGGCCCGATGACGACGCAGACCATGCAGGACATCGTCGGCCACGAGCCGCACCACTGGCGCGGCGACCGCGCCGGCATCGAGGCGTTCAATCCCGCGTTCGAGGGTCTGCTCGGCGACGACACGCGGCTCACATCCGCCGAGATGCAGGCGTTCGAGGACTTCCTCGCGACCGTCACGTTCCCGCCGAACCCGCACCGCACGTTCGACAACGCGCTGCCGAGCGCGCTCCCGCTCGAGGGTCAGTACACGAGCGGGCGCTTCGGGATGGCGGGCCGACCGCTCGGCTCCGGCAATGCGCGCCGCGGTCTCGAGCTCTACACCGGTGCGTTGCTCGATCCGCCGTTTCACTGCTCGAGCTGCCACACGCTACCGACCGGCATGGCCGCGAACGGTCCGCTGTTGATCGGCGGGCTGCTGTTTTCCGCGGGTGGCTCAGTGATGACGCGCGGCCCGAACGGCGAGAACCACCTCGGCATCGTCAGCACCGACGGCTCGACCAACGCCTCGATCAAGGTGCCGCAGTTGCGCAACCAGTACGAGAAGGTCGGCTTCGAGCTGTTGCGCAACGACAGCACCGCGGGCTTCGGTTTCCTGCACGACGGCTCGGTCGATTCGCTCTCGAGTTTCATGTCCGCGCGAGTGTTCACGGTGCGCAGCGACCAGGACGTCGCCGATCTCGTCGCGCTGGTGATGGCGTTCTCGGGCTCGGACTTCGGCCAGACGCCCGACCCGCTGATGCCCGCGCCGCCACCGTCGCGCGACACGCACGCCGCAGTCGGCGCGCAGGTGACGCTCGCAGGCGGCACGGCGCCGCCGCGCATCGCCGAGATGCTCGGGCTCGCACGCACCGGTGCGGTCGATCTCGTCGTGCACGCGCGTGAGGCGGCCTACGCGTACGCCCGGTCCGCCGATGCGTTTCTGGTTTCGGACGGCGGTGCGTCGATCGCGGGCACTGCGTTGTCCGCACGCGCGAGCGCCGACGCGACACAGACCTGGACGCTCGTCCCGGCCGGTCTCGCGACGCGCCTCGCGCTCGATCGCGACGGCGACGGCATCCGCGATCACGTCGAGCTCCGCCAGGGCTCGAATCCCGCGGACGCAACGTCGACGACGCTGCGCGCCGCCGCGGGCCTCTGGTACAACCCCGCGCGCAGCGGCCACGGCTTCGACCTCGAGTTCCTCGGCGATGCGATGGCCGTCACCTGGTACACGTTCCTCGAGGACGGCTCGCCGACCTGGTACCAGGCCGCCGCGCGCGCCGCGAACCCGTGGAACGCGACGCTCAATCGCTACACCTGGAATCCCGCGACGCAGTCCGTCGACGCGCAAGCCCTCGGCGACGTGCGGCTTGCGTTCGACGGCGCGCGCAATGCCCGCTTCGATTGGCGCCTCGGCAACCAGAGCGGCAGCGAGCCGATGCAGCGCCTCATCGCCGGTGCGGGGGTCGCGGCGCCCGATCGCACCGGCACGTGGTTCGACGCACGACAACCGGGCTGGGGCCTGAGCCTCTACAGCGAAGGCGGCATCCGCGGCGCCGTGCTCTATTTCTACGACGGCGCGAACCAGCCGCGCTGGGTGCTCGGCCAGTCGGTTGCGACGAACGCGCCGCGGCTCGCGATGTCGAGCTTCCGCGGCTTCTGCCCCGCCTGCGCGGCCGTGCCCACGACGACGAGCGACGGTGGCTACATCGAGCTCACGTTCGACGCAGTGCGCCGGGCGACGCTCGTGACCGAAGCGTTCCACGCGGGCCAGCCGTCGGCGATCTGGCGACGCGGCCCGGTTGCGATCGTGCCGCTCTCGGATCCCGTGCTGCGACCCGAATCGTACTGACACGAGGGTTTGCGATGACACTGCTGTCGGTGCTCGGCTTCGCCCTCGTCGCGCCGCTCGGCACGTCCGTGCCGCCGAGCGCATCGTCGCGGGTCACGACGAGGGCGCGGGCTCGAACGTCCGCGTAATCGACTACGCCAGCGGCGGGACGCCGCACAATTTCAACGCGTACGCCGCGGGCTTCACCGGTGGCGTCCGTGTCGCGTTCGGCGACCTCGACGGTGATGCGGTGCCCGACATGCTGACCGGCGCGGGCCCCGGCGCCGCGCCGCACGTGAAGGCGTTCAGCGGGAGCAGCGGTGCACAGTTCCAGTCGTTCTTCGCGTTCGACGTCGCGTTCACCGGCGGCGTCTACGTCGCCGCCGGCGACATCAACGGCGACGGGCGCGCCGACATCGTTGTCGGCGCGGGCAACGGCGCGGCGGGGGGTCGCGTCCGAGTGTTCGACGGTCGCAATCTCGTCGTGCTGCACGACTTCTTCGCGTACGACCTCGCCTTCACCGGCGGCGTGCGCGTCGCGGCCGGCGACGTCAACGGCGACGGCGCGGCGGAAATCGTCACCGGCTCCGGGCCCGGCGCGAGCGCGCACGTCAAGGCGTTCGACGGCCGCAGCGGCGCGCTCGTGCGGAACTTCTTCGCATACCCGTTGGCGTTCACCGGCGGCGTGTTCGTCGCGGCAGCCGATTTCGACGGCGACGGACGCGCCGAGCTCGTGACCGGTACCGACAGCGGCGGCGCACCGCACGTCAAGGTCTTCGACGCCGTCACGCTCGCGGAGACCGCGAGCTTCTTCGCGTACGCACCGACGTTCCTCGGCGGTGTGCGTGTCGCGACCGGCCGCGTCGCCGGCGATCGCACACCGGATCTCCTGACTGCGCCCGGTTCCGGCGCGAGCCTGCCGGTCAACGTCCACACAGGCCCGAGCTTCGCCGTCGCACCGGGCGTCACGCCGTTCGCGCCGCCGTACATGTCGGGCACGTTCGTTGCGGGCTACCTCGCCGTCGAGATCCTGCTGAGCGACGGGTTCGAGTGACGTAGACCGGCTATCGCTACGCCATGTCCGGCCTCCCGGCCAACCCGTAGGCCGGAGCGAGGTGCGCGCAGCGCGGCGAAGTCCGGCATCGGTCCGAACGCCGGACTTCGCCTGCGGCTCACTCCGGCCTACAACCGGATCCGCGTGATCGTCTTCGTCACGGTCGTGCCGCCGATCGTCACCGTCATCGAAGCGCGATCTTCGCGCCCCGGCAGCATCGTGAAATCGAGCACGATCGTTCCGACCTCCGTGTGTGCAACGCGCGCTGGGTCGAAGCTCGGCGCGAGCCACGCCGGCCCGCTCGAGCGGAACACCTTGCCCTCCCAGCGCGTCGAGGTCGCCCAGCGACCCGACTGCAGCGTGTACCACTCCGAGGTGCCGCTCGCGCTGTAGACATAGAGCGCGCCGAACAGCTGGTGTGTGCGGCCGTGGTGCAGCGAGAGCCCCCAGCCCGCTTCGTTCGCGGTGAACCAGAGCCCCGAATAGTGCGCAGGCGGCAACGGGAACGGCGGGAAGATCGCCGGCACGACGAGACCCTGCACCTCGAACTCGATGCGTTCGATCGGCGCCTGGCCTTCGCCGAGCCGCACCTCGACGCGATAGTCACCGGCGGGAAACGCCCCGAGCTGGATGTCGACGACCTCGGGCGGACCCGGCAGCAGGCACGCGTTCAGCGGCTGCGTGACGACCACGGTCTTACCGACCATCTCGACGCGCACGCGCGACTCGTCGAACATACAGCTGTCGACGGTCTGCCGCAGATGCACGCGCTCGAACTCGACCGGATCCTCCGGCACGATGCGCGACTGCGCTGCCGCTCCCAGCGGCAGCACGACCAGGACGACCAACGAAACCCACAAACGTCTACCGAGCATCGGCTTACACCTTCTTCCCTGTGGGCCCTGACCAGCCGTAGACGCATAGGTGCGCCACGGCCCCCAAGGAAGACGCAGAAAAGCGGTGCTTCGACGCAACGCCCCAGGCGGTGGCGACCTGGGCCGCCCGCGTGTCGGACGGACCAGCTCGATCAGCGCGCCTTCGCCGCGATCTCGATCAACAGCTGACGCTGCTCGGGCGTCGGCGCTTGCGGCGGCAGGAACGTGAGCTCGACGAGCTTGTCGCCCGCGACGAGGCGCACCGTCGCGTGCGGGTTCTGCTCCTTGCAGTCCCACGCGAGGATCGCGCGTTCACCGAGGCTCGCCACCGGCGCAGTGGTGCAGCGACGGGACGTGTCGGCGTTGTACGCAGCAAGGTTCGACGCGTCCCCGACCGTCACCGTGACGTGCCCGCTCCCGTTCTTCGCGCTCGCGACGCAGCCGCCTTCGTACGACTGCTGATCGTAGTCGCGTCCGAGCAGCTTGCGCGTCGCGCCGGCGTCGAGCCACGGGCATTCGAGCGCCGCGGCGACCGTCGCACGGTCGCGGCTGACCGCGAGCGACGCGCGCGCGAGCTTCGCCGCGGTCTCGATCTCGGCCTTGGTGAGCGGCGTCGGTGTCGTGAAGTTCACCATCATCACGACCTTCTTCGACGGCGCGACGAAGAAGATCGTCTTCGCGGGATCGGTCGCGTCGGGCGGCGGCCGGTACGAGTACGCGTCATCGCCGAGCTGAGGTGCCTCGGCGAGCTGATTCGACGCAACCGAGTCGCGCAGCTCGCGCGCGAACTTCTTTGCCTCGCCGGCCGACTCCTTGACCACCGGCGTCGCACCGAACGCCGCATCCGACTGGCCCATGAAGTTGCAGCCCTGGTCGCTGCCGTACATCACCGACCACGGCGCGTAGGCCGGCAGCGCCTCGTCGATTTCGGCGGTCGTGAGCCAGGCGCAGTCCGCGGCGCGACCAGGAACGGGCATCGCGACCGCCACGACAAAGACGAACCCCACCGAGCCGATTCGCTTCATGCCACGTCTCCAAAAGGCGGTCCCGAACTGGACAACGTAGCCGGGACCGCGCGCAGGCCACGGCCGTCGAGCGCGGGGATCGCGGGCACGCTTTCGGCTACAGCGCGCTCATCGTAAGGGATCGCGCCTCGGCTATATCCATTACCTCATGGGAGCGATGCCGTCCATGACGATCCCGCGCTACCGCTACTCGTGGACTGCGCAAGGATCCGCGACGATTCCGAGCAACAATCCGTTCAGCGGGATGACGATTTATCGATGCCCGGAACGCTCGCAATCCTGCACAGTCCGTGTTTCGGTAAACGAAGCCTCCGAACCGTGGTACTTCGATGCGCGGGGACTCATGACGTCGAGCTATTCGACGCATGTCGGCAGCATGACGTGCGCGTACGGTACGCCACCCAACTGATGTTTCGAAGTTCGCAAGGAACAACGGCCCCGCTTTCGCGGGGCCGGCTCGCCATGACCCGGACGGGGATCGCTACGGTCGGCAGTGAACGGACACCGTACGCGACGCGCTGAACCCGTAGGGTGAGCTCACGTTCACGGTGATCGTGCCGCTCGTCCCCATCCCGTTGCAGTTGATGATTCGAGCAGGCGTCGTAGGCGACCCCGGAGTCGGAATCGTCACGCCACCGGTCACGCTCCAGCCGTAGGTGAGCTTGGGCTCGCTCGACGTCTCCGGATCTTCATCCTGCGGCCAGGCCTCGCAGAAGTAGTTGTTGGAGCCGTATTCGCAGAACAGGTGCGCGGGATCCGGCGCCTTGGTCGAAGCGAGCTTGTATGTGGTGAAAACGCCGGGATCCGGTGCAGGACAGGCCTGCGGCACTGCCATTCCCGGCCCATAGATCAAGCAGTACCTGCCTTCGACGGTTTCAAGATCGCATCCGACACCATCCGGCGCCTCTTCGCATTCCGAGATCGCAAGTGCAACGGACGGCGAGGCGATGGCGCCGATGAGCGCAAAGGCTCGACAGAATCTGGAAAGGGTGTGACTCACGCTGTGGATCTCCCCGTGAAAGGACTGGACTGCTGGTAACCGCCGGTGCGCGAACGGCCGGCACGAAAAGCGCGGAAGTTTACTCGGAGCCGGATGGGGTGTTCGATCAAGCCGGTCGTAACAGATGGTGTCTGCGCGACGCTGCTAGCGAGCAGTCAGTCGATGCGCGGCCTCTCGCGCCGCATCGCAACGCTCCCGCAGGTACGAACCCCGACCGCCAACGTCGCAACCCGCCGACGCCTGCACGCGATCGAGAACCACGCGAAACTCCTCGCGGTTCTCTGGAGACATTCGCGTCGTCGCATGCAGTGCCTTCGGCTCGGTGAGCACGGCGAGCGCGTCCCGAGCACGCCCGGTCTGTTCCAGGAACTCTCCGTGTCCGAGCCGGAAATTGAGAGCCAGCTCGCTCTCGATCCCCAGTTCTTCGGAAGCGAGCCGCACGACTTCGCCGAAATGCGTGTCCGCTGCCGACTGCCGCGCCGGAGCCCGACTCTCGGCGATCGCCTGGTTGAATCGAGCACGCAGCGTGTTGACGTGGCGTGGCCCGACGGCCTTCTCCCAGCCGTCTGCACCGATGCGGTATGCGTCGGCCGCGTCTTCGTTTCGCTGTGCCGCCATCAGCAGGCTACCGAGCACGTTTCGTGCGTAGGAGGCCAGCGCCGAATCCACGCCGTAGTGAGCGTCGATTTCCGTCGTGACCTGAAGTGCTTCCGAGAGCGCTTCGTCAGCCCTGTCGACGTTTCGGAGGATCTGCACGCGACGCATGCGCGACTGCATGATGCGCGGGTTGCCGGCCGGCAGTCCGGCCCGCTGCCAGGTGAGCGTGCTTTCGATCGCTGCGAGCGCACCGACATGGTCGGCTGCGCTCCGAAGCAGATCCGCCTCGTACCAGCGAGCGTTGGTCGCCAGCAGGCTCATCGGGCCTAGTCCGCGCGTGCGCGCCAATGCCGCAGCGACGTACGGCCGAGCCTGATCGGTGTCACCGATGCGCGTGAGGTAGCGGCCGTAGGCAAGCTGCCACTCCGTCCAATCGCTCGCACCCTTGCGCGCATCTTCCAGGCTTCGCCGGGCGGAAGTCATGTCGTTGACCGAAACCGATGCGTTCCCGTGCACGATCAACAGCCGCTCCAGCGTGCCGTCGGCGACAACACGGCCTCGCACCGCTGCGATCGCACGCGCAGCGGTACGCATCGATTCGCTCTTCATGCCGATCTCGTATTCGACTTCGGCGATCGTCGAGCTCAGGCTCGCAAAGGTCTCCGGGCGCGCATCGGCGATCTCGTCGAGTCTCGACCGCGCCGCAGCGAGGATGTCCTTGGCGCGCACGTCGCCGCCTTGGGCGTTTCCCGGGTCCGCCGATACGAAGGCGCTCTGCAGAACGTCGAGCGCGAACGCTGCGCGGTCGCGTTCCTCTCGCACGGCGATCGACTGCGCGACCAGTGCGCCGAGGGCAACCATCAACACCACCGCGGCGACGAGGCCCGAAGCAACCGCAAGACGATGCCGCAGGATGAACTTGCGCGCGCGGTATGTGACGTGACTGGGTCGCGCGGAAATCGGCCGATCCTGGAGGTACGACGCCAGGTCGGCGTCGAGCTGCTCTGCAGTCCGGTAACGCTCCGACGCTTCCTTGCGTAGCGCGCGCTGGACGATCGCCTCGAGGTCGCCGCCAACCTGGCGCCTGAGCTCGCGCACGTTGGCCGCACCACGCACGGACGCGAGCCACGCGTCGCCCTGGGTCACGAGCGCGCCCATCGCGGGTGGCGGAACGAACAGAATGAGTCGTTCGATCTCGCCTGCGGTGAGGTCGGCTGGCTCGAACGGCAACCGCCCCGTCAGCAGCTCGTACAGCAGAACCCCGAGCGCATAGACGTCGCAGCCGACCGTGATCGCCCCGCCGCGCAGCTGCTCCGGCGCCGCATACGCGGGGGTGAAGAACCGGTCCGCGGTCAGCGTCGCGGCATCCCCGCCCGCGAGCGGCTTTGCGATGCCGAAGTCGAGCAGCTTCGGCACGCCGTCGTCCGTCACGAGCACGTTGCCGGGCTTGAGGTCGCGGTGCACGACGAGGTTGCGGTGCGCATGCGCGACCGCGGCGACGATGCGGCGGAACAGCGCGACGCGCTCCCGCACCGTGAGGCGGCGCCGATCGCAGTATGCGATCAGCGGCGTGCCGCGCACGTACTCCATGACGACGTACGGTGTCCCGTCCGGCGCCTCGCCCGCATCGATGAGACGCGATATGCCAGGATCGTCGAGCGCGGCGAGCACTGCACGCTCGGTCGAGAAGCGCTTGAGCAGCGCGGGATTCACGAGCTCGCGTCGCATCAGCTTGATAGCGACTTCCTGCTCGAACGCGCCGTCGATCCGCACGGCGCGGAACACGCGCCCCATGCCGCCGCTGCCGAGCTCCTCTTCGAGACGATACGGGCCGAACGCCTGCAGGCGATCGAGCCTCGATGCTGCGTCCTCGATGCCGCGCTCCAGAACATCCGCGGGCGACCGGGTGTGCGCGTCAGCGATCGCCGCCTCACGCCGCAGTAGTCGCGTCAACTCGAGGCGCAGCGCGTCATCCCCACCACACTCGCGCTCGACGAACGCGTCGCGATCCTCGAACCGAAGGTCTACCGCTGCATCGAACACTTCGCGCAATCGTCGGTACCGTTCAGGCGCCATCGCTTGCGCCCTGCAGCTCGAGCCGTTCGGCCAGCCAAGTGCGCGCGAATCGCCACTGCCGGCCGACGGTCGCAACCGACGTGCCCTCGACGCTCGCGATCTGCTCGGTCGTCATTCCGGAGAACAGGCGCAGCTCGACGACGCGTCCGCATTCGGGATCGACGCGCTGCAGCTCCGTCAGCGCCTGGTCGACCGCGAGCCAGTCGACCGAGTCGCCGCGGAACGGCACGTCGCCGGCGGCGAGATCCTCGTGCCGCACGAACAAGGTCGTCCCGCCGCCGCGCTTCTCGGCCGAGCGCTCGCGCAGGTAATCGACGAGCACCCGTCGCATCACCGTCGCCGCGACGGCGTAGAAATGATCGCGATTCTGCCAGTCGACGCCCTGCTGCTCGCAGAGGCGCAGGTAGCACTCGTTCGCGAGCTCGGTCGCGCGCAGCGTCAGCCTGTTGCCGTGCCGACGCACTTGCGCCCGCGCGAGCACGCGAAGCACCGGATAGATGTTCGACGCGATCGCGTCTTCGACGCTGCGGTCGCCGCGTTTCCAGCGGTCGAGCAGCTCGGTGATGCCTCCGGCACCCATGGTCTTGCGATTCCAGCCCCAACCCCTTCCCTAGTCTAATGGGCAGCCGTCGGGACACCAATGTCCGGTCGCGCGAACGACTCGCCCGCGGAGCGTCCGGTTGCTTTCGCGGTCGCGCTGTCCATCGGGGGGGGCCTCGCCTGCATTCAGGATACATCGCAGGAACGCGCCCGCTCGTGCCTCGCTACAAGTAGGCCAGGCCGCGCGTGCTCACTCGCCTCGACGTAACCGATCCGGGTCCTCGAGCGTCAGAGGCTCGGGATCCCCAACTTCGAGGACGCAATGGCCGCTGGTGACCTGACCTCCGAGCTCCGTCACGCCATGCGCACGCTGCGGCGAACGCCCAGCTTCACCGTGCTTTCGATCACGACGCTCGGGCTCGCGATCGGCGCCCTCGCCGCGCTGTTCGCGGTCGTGCACACGGTCCTGCTGCGGCCCCTGCCGTTCGCGGAGCCCGACCGCCTCGTCTCGATCCGCGCGACGGCGCCGGGCACCGAGATGCCCGAGGAGTTCGGGCTCGCGCCCGAGTTCTATCTCGCGTTCCGTGCTCAGTCGAAACTGGTCGACGACATTTCGACGGTCAACTCATTCACGAACACGCTGCGCGTCGGCGACCGGGTCGAGCGGCCCGGCATGTCGTGGCCGACGTCGACCCAGTTCTCGACGCTCGGCGTCGCGCCCCAGCTCGGGCGCCTGCCGAACGACGCCGACGAGGAGCGTGTCGTCGTGATCAGCGATCGCCTCTGGAGCGACTGGTTCGGCCGCGACCCGCTGGTGCTCGGGCGCACCGTGCAGGTGTTCGGCGAGGAGCGTCCGATCGTCGGCGTGATGCCGCCCGACTTCCGCTTCCCCGACACTCGCACGCTGCTTTGGATCTCGGACACCGTGACCGAGGCCGAGATCACCACACCGGGCGAGTTCGGCCCGCCGTTTCTCGCACGCCTCAAGCCCGGCGTGACGCCGGAGCAGCTCGCGGCCGAGCTCACGACGATCGGCCGCACCGTGCCCGAGCGCTGGGCCGGAACGCCTGCATATGCGCGCATCGTCGCGGCACACAAGGTCGTCGTGCGTACGCTCGAGGAGCAGCTCCTCGGACGTTTCGCGCGCCCGCTCTGGGTGCTGCTCGCGGCGGCGGGTCTCGTGCTGCTGATCGCATGCGCGAACCTCGCGAACCTGTTCCTGGTCCGCGCCGAGCAGCGCTACCGCGAGATGGCCGTGCGCAGCGCGCTCGGCGCCGACCGCCGCCAGCTGCTGCGCCTGCAGATCATGGAAGCGCTCTGGATCGCGCTCGGATCCGCGCTGCTTGCGATCGCGCTCGCGGCAATCGCCTTGCCCGTGCTCGTCGAGCTCGCACCGCCGCAGATCCCGCGGCTCGCCGACACGTCGCTCGGTCCGGCGACGCTCGTCGTGACGCTCGCCGTCGCATTCCTCTCCGCCATCGCGTGCGCGCTGTGGCCGGCGCTGCGCAACGCCGCGCCGAACCTCGACCGTCTGCGCGACGGCGGCCGCGGTCTCACGGCGGGCCGACACGGCCTGCGCCACGCGCTCGTGGTCGGGCAGACCGCGCTCGCGCTGACGATGTTGATCGGCTCGGGCCTGCTGTTGCGCAGCGTCCAGGCGCTCGCGAGAGTCGATCCGGGCTACGATCCGGGCGGGATCTTCACGTTCCAGATCGCGCCCGAACGGCCGTCGCTCAGCGACGCACCGACGTTCGCGCGCTTCCACCTCGATTTCCTCGAGCGTCTGAGGGCACTGCCCGGCGTGACGTCGGTCGGCCTCGTCGAGAACGTTCCGATCGACGAAGGTACGCAGCAGGCGCGCTTTCATACGGAGCGCACGCGCGCCGACGGTGGCGACGGAACGCTGCTCGACGCGACCTTCACCGCGGGCGACTACTTCCCGACGATGGGCATCGCGCTACTCGCGGGTCAGCCGTTCGAGGCGACCGATCACGCCGAGTACCGCGGCCGCGTCATCGTGAGCCGCTCCGTCGCGGAGCGTCTCTGGCCCGGCCAGGACGCCGTCGGCCAGCGCCTACAGCGACCCGACCGCGCCGAGTGGGACGCGGTCGTCGGTGTCGTCGAAGACGTGATGCAGAACAACCTCACCGATCCGCCGAACCCCACCGTCTACCTGCCGCTCGTCGGCCCCGATCCGACGCGACGCGTTTCGTCGCCCGCGTACGTCGTCAAGAGCAACCGCGCCGAGACGATCGCCGCCGACATCCGCGCGCTCGTGCGCGAGGTCGCGCCGGAGGCGCCGATGTATCGCGAGTACACGATGGACAGTCTCGTCTCCGGCTCGATGGTCCAGGTCACGTTTCTGCTGCTGACGCTCGGCATCGCGGCGGGGCTCGCGCTCGTGCTCGGCACTGTCGGCCTCTACGGCGTGCTGTCGTGCGTCGTCGCGGAGCGCACCCGCGAGATCGGCGTGCGCATGGCGCTCGGTGCGCACGCGCGCGAAGTGCGGAGCATGATCGTGAAACAGGGCGGCCGGCTCGTCGTGTTCGGCGTCGCGATCGGTCTCGTCGTCGCGCTTGCGTCGACGCGCGCGCTCGGCAGCCTGCTCTACGGCGTCGCCGCGCTCGATGCCGCCACCTTCGCCGCGATGGCGGCCGCGATGCTCGCGATCGGCACGTTCGCGAGCTATCTTCCAGCGCGTCGCGCGTCCGCCGTCAACCCGGTCGAGTCCCTGCGCCGAGAGTAGGAACCGGCACGGGTGCAGTTAGAGGCGAAACAACTGCACCCGTTCCGGTTTTCGCTGCGGCGCGAGAGAGCTCGCAGCTCGTCTACGGAAGCGCGAGCGGCTTCCCCGAGATCACCAACTGCGAGAACGCGGCGAATCCGACCATCCCGACCAGCATGAACAGGGTGATCGCGACCAGCCCGCCCGCGACCGCGAGACGGCCGGCGGTGCTTCCGCTGGCTTTCGCGCGCAAGTAGAGCTCGAGCACCGCGAGCGGCACGAGGTAGCACCCGTACGACCAGAAATGGATGAACGGGTCGCTGAACGACGCGTCGTACCCGACCATCTTGCTGACGATGAAATAGCCGAACACGCCGATCCGGATGAACCATTGCCCGTTCGACACGAGGTACAGCCGCATCGCCCAGCGCCGGTGCACGACGAGATCGCGCGCGCGGGCCGTGATGAACGTGCGCATCGCGCACACGAGGATCAGTACGCCGTTGATCGAAGTCGAGATCGCGCCCTCGAGGCTCGTGCTCGAACGCCGTATCCAGACCAGGTAGAACCCCGACAGGCTCAGCGCGACCACGGTCGTGAGGAACACGCGCCCGTTCCAGCGGTGAAACGCCGGCGCCCACGAGCGAATGCGCGGTACGAGCTGCAGCGCGCCGCCGAGCGCGACGATGGCGGCGCCGAGCGCGTGCGCCACGAACGCGAGGTTGCCGCCGGTGTCGCCCGCGATGAACGGCTTCGCCCCGACCGCGGCGAGCCGATTCCACGCTTCGAAGTTGCCGGTCGCCGCCGTCGGCCCGTAGAACGCGACGATGTAGTAGAAGAACGCCCATTGCCCGAGCAGCGCCGCGATCAGCCAGAAGGCCGCCACGCGGGTCAGCACCACGTCCATGGTCCACCACGACCTCACGCTCGCCATGCCCGGGTCCTCGATGAGCTGGCGCGATTCTCCGCAGCACCGCGCGGCCGGACACGCGGGACGCGACGAACGACGGTTCGCCGGCTGCGAGTGACGCCGGGGTACGACGACTCGCGCCGCGACGGTGGCGAACGAAGCGGATGCGAGCGAGTTACGCGACGCGACCGCTGGGCTGGCTCAGCCAGCCCCGTCCGGCGAGCCCGCGCGCCACGCGCGCGGCGAGACGCCGCAGATCGCCCGGAACGCACGCGACAGCGCGGCGCTGCTGCCGTAGCCCGCTTCGCCCGCGATCGCCTTGAGCGGCTGTCCCCGGCGCAGCAGATCCTGCGCCACGCTGATCCGGAACCGCGAGAGGTAGTCGCCCGGCGTCGCGCCAACGCACTGGTGGAAACGCGCCGCGAAGTGGCTGCGCGACATGCCGGCGCGCTGCGCCAGCGTGTCGAGTGTCCAGTTCGCGGCGGGCTTCTCGTGCATCGCGACGAGCGCGCGCGCGAGCTTCGGATCGGCCATGCCCGCGAGCGCGCCCCTGTCGACGCGACCGCTGTCCATCAGCACGCGCAGGACGTGGATCAGGACGACCTCGAACAGGCGATCGACGACGTGCTGGCGGCCACAACGCTGCGCGAACGCTTCCTCGAACAAGAGCTCGAGCACGCCGCGCGCACCGTCGAGCTCTTCGAGCGGCAGCACGGTGAAAGCGGGCAGCGCCTGCACGAGCGGGCTCGACGCCCCCGAGACGAACGCGACGTTCGCGCACGCCATGTCGGCGCCGACTTCCGCATCCGTCACGAAACGATGCGGCAATACGCGCGGATAGAACAACAGGCTCGGCGCAACCACCCGCCGCGTACGGCGGCTGCCGTGGTGCACCTCGACCGGTCCGCGGCGGATCAGGTGGAGCTGACCGATGTCGGGGCTGGTCGGGATGTCGTTGATCCCGCACAGCGGGCCGGAATGGAACATCCGCGCACTGACGGAGAAACGCTGCAGCAGCGCGCCGAGGCGGTCGATCGGCATGATCGGACTCCACGTCAATTATTTCGGATCTTAGCTCACCATTCGTCTTGTTCGGGCGCCTAGAGTGCGCAGCACGCCGACACCGCCGTCGGTGCAGCCAAGTCACCCGATCAAGGAGCCGTCCATGTCCCGCGTCCCGCTCGTCAATCCCGCCACCGCCACCGGCGACCGCAAGGCGCTGCTCGACCAGATCCACGGCGCGTTCGGCGTCGTCCCGAACATGTTCCGCGCGGTCGCGAACTCACCCGCCGCGCTGCGCAGCATGTGGGGCGCGTTCGGCGCGCTCGCTCAGGGCACGCTGTCGCCCGCACTCGGCGAGCAGATCGCCGTCGCGATCGCCGATCGAAACGCGTGCGAGTACTGCCTCGCCGCGCATACCGCGATCGGCCGCAAACACGGCGTCGGCACCGTACAGATGGGCGAAGCGCAGGCCGGCCGCAGCACCGATCCGAAGACCGCCGCGGCGCTGCGCTTCGCGCTCGCGCTCGTCGAGCATCGCGGCGAAGTCGCCGATGCGGACATCGCCGCCCTGCGCGCCGTCGGCTACGACGACGAAGCGATCGTCGAGCTCGTCGCGCACGTCGCGCTGAACCTCTTCACGAACTACGTCAACGTCGCGCTCGGAACGCCGCTCGACTTCCCCGCCATCAAGCTGCGCCGCGCAGCCTGACCGAAAAAATGGGACGCGCTCCATAAATTCTCCTTAATCGAGCGCGTCCCCTTTTTTGTCGCGGTCGTGGACTCGGTTGCGGCCGGCGCGTTTCGCGGCGAAGAGTCGCGCGTCGGCGCGATCGAGCACCGCGGCCGGCGATTCGCCGTCCGTCGGCACGAGCGCGATGCCGGCGCTGAACGTGACGGGGATCGGATCCCGCCCGGCCACATCCATCGGAACCGCCGCGATCTGCTCGCGCAGCGCGTCGATCCGGCGCGTCGCGTCGGTGCGCCCGGTCTGCGGCAGCAGCAACCCGAACTCCTCGCCGCCATAACGCGCGACCAGGTCGGTGCTGCGCACCGCCCGTGCGAGCCGCGCGGCGATCTCGATCAGAACCTGATCGCCGACCGTGTGCCCGTACGTATCGTTGATCCGCTTGAAGTGATCGAGGTCGATCAGTGCGACCGCGAGCTCGTGGCCGTAGCGCACCGCGCGCTTCGCCTCGTGCGCGAGCGCGACGTCGAACTGCCCGCGATTGTAAACGCCCGTCAATCGGTCGCGCACCGCGAGCTGCAGCAGCCGTTGCGCGCGGCGAACGACCGCGAGCGCGAGCAGGGTTGCCGCCGCGAGCAGGATCAGCCGCGTGATCTGGTCGACGGCGGCGTAGACACCCGTCCCGGCGTGCAGCGCCGGATCGTTGAGATCGTAGCGATGCGCGGCCCACGCCCACATGCCGCCGTACTCCGCGATCGCGAGCAGCCCGACCGCAACGCAGATTCGCGCGTCGTAGCGCAAGCTCGTCGCGAGGATCGCGAGAAAGTAGATCTCGTAGGTGACCTTCGAATGCAAAGCGACGAGCGGCGATCCGACCAGCATGAAGATCCAGAGCGCCGCGCTGACGAGGCTCACGTCGAGCGCGCTCGACGCGAACCCGATCCACGGCCGCCACGGCCCACGACGCAGCAGCCACCAGATCCCGAGCGCCGCGAGCGCGGCCCCGAAAGTGACGCCGAAGCCCCAAACGAAGATCGGCACCTCGGGGTACTTGACGAGCTTCCACGTCGGCGTGACGAGCAGCAGCGTCATGACGACGAGCCGCACGCGCGCGACGAGCATTTCGCCCTCGAGACCGGCCGCCGCGAGCGCCGGGTCGGGTCGTCGCCGAAACGCCTCCATGTTCGAGGAGAACGGGGTCATGCCGCGCCGCGGGCCTCCGCGATTCCGGCTCAACTGTACCCCGTCCTCCGCCGGGGCCGACGCGAGTCCGCTTTTCGCGATGCCGGCGCACGCAGTATCGTCCGCACGGCCCTGAGGAGCTCCGGAATGCTCGACCCCGAAGAGCGGCGCCGGCTCGAGCGCGCGCTCATCGGATCGGCGCTCGGCGCGCTCGCGCTCGTCGGCGCGACCATCGCGACCGTCGTACTCGCGCTGCGCGCCGGCATCCCGCCCGGATTCGAGAGCCGCGGTCGAATCGAGCTCGCGATCGCGCTGCTGCTCGGCTGGATCTGGCTGCTGCGTCGCACGCCAGGCCGCACGACCGACATCGCGCACGACCTCCGCCAGGCCGACGTCGCCGTCATCGTCGGCGTTCCGCGCTTGCTCGAGCAACGCGCGATCGGCGTCTTCGCGCCCGTACGTCGCACGCTCGCGCTCGAGGGGCTCCGGCTCGGCGTATCGCATATCGACCCCGCCGCGATCCCCGCGGGGGTGCCGCTCGAGCTCCGCTATGCGCGACGCTCGCGCGTGCTGCTTTCGTTCAGGCCCGCTGCACCAACGACCGCGGTCCCCGCCGCGCTGCCGAGCCGCCCCGAGCTCACCGATCGCGACCGGAGGCTGCTCGTGCTGCTCACTCGCGGGCTTTCCGACAAGCTGATCGCGCGCGAGCTCGAGCTCACGCCCTCGACGGTTCGCACCTACAACTCGGCGCTGTTCCAGAAGCTCGGCGCCGCGAATCGCCAGGACGCGGTCCGGATTGCACGCGAGGCGGGCCTCGTCGATGTCGATCGACATCGGATCGACATCGACTGACGTCGATTCGACGCCGCGAGCCTTCGCGGCGTGCGGCGCCAATGCTCCACTGGCTTCCCCGAATCGGAGGCCGCGGATGCGTGCTCGTCTGTACGATGGACCCTGGTCGTCGCGCGAGGGACTGCTGGTCCTGATCGCGTTCGCGCTTGCCTACACCGCGTGTACCGCGGCGCACATGGCGATCGTCAAGCACACGGTCGGGATGGAGGCGTACCTCGGCGACGGCCCGCGTCTCCCGCCCGCGCTCCTCATCACGAGCCAGTGGATCAAGGCCGTCGTGCTGCTCGGCGTGCTCGCGCTGCTCGCGCTCCACCGCAAGCGGCTCGGCTGGGCGGCGCTCGGCTTCGTGCGCGCCGCACCGCGGTGGTATGTCTGGGCAGTGGTGTTCGCGCTCGGCGGTTTCGTGCTGCGGCTCGGGCTCGCGAAGGCGCTGGTCGTCGCGCTGCCCGACTGGCTGCGACACGCGGCCTCGCCCTACGCGTGGGGCGACGCAACGTGGCCGCAGATGATGCTGCTGCTCGGCACGACCATCGTCGTCACGCCGCTCGCCGAAGAGGCGTTCTTCCGCGGTTTCCTGTTTCGCTGGATGGCGACGAAGCACCCGCTGTGGCTCGCCGTGGTCGCCAGCTCTGCGATGTTCGGCGCCTCGCACATCGTGCCGGCGCAGGCGATCAGCGCCGCGGTGATGTCGCTGCTGATCATCCTGCTCTACGTCTGCAGCCGCTCGATCTGGCCGTGCATCGTCTGCCACGCGCTCAACAACGCGCTCGGCGTCGGGCTCGGCATGGCAGCGGTGGCAGGACGATTGCCGGCGTGGCTGACGCCGCCGCATTGAGCGGCGTCGCATGGCGCGGCTAGCGCGCGTTCGACGTTCAGATCACCTTCCACGGCGACGATCCGCTTCCGCCGCGAGATAACCGAACGCCGCCCACTGCGACCCCGTGAGGAGGCGCCCGAGCAGCGCATCCGTCTCGGCATCACGGCCTTCGAAGCGATGCCATTGCGCCAGGCCGTACGCGAACGTCGCGTCCTCGACGTTCGCCACTTCGGTCGTCTCGAACGACTCGGCCGTGGCCTCGCCGCGAAATCGCAGCAGCAGGCGGTGATACGCGTGGTTCTCGATGATGTCCCAGCCCGGATCGACCGCGGCGAGATTGCGCGCTGCTTGCTCGTCGTCGCCGAGGCGGCGTTGCGCGAGATAGAGCCAGTACCGCGTCGCGGCCTCCATGTCAGGGTTGCGCGACGCCGCGAGGCACCTCATCCAGGCGTTACGCGCGGCGACGTAGTCGCCGCGCAGGTAGTGCGCGAGCCCGAGGTGGTAGTAGACGTTCGTGTGCAGCGTGCTGGTCGGGATGCCGCGCGCGTTCGGGAGACCGTCGGGCTCGATCTCGTCGGCGGTGTCGTCGATCAGCGCGGCCGCGGCTTCGAAGTCGCGCACCGCGTCGTCGATGCGGCGTGTGGTGAGATAGCGGTGTCCGCGATGACGCAGGAACCGCGCGTCGTGCGGATACGTAGCGATGCCTGCGCTGAAGGTCTCGATCGCTTCGCGGTAGCGTCCGAGGTACCCGAGCCGACGGCCGACCCAGATCAGGTGATCGGCGCTCGGCCCGCGCGCGTAGTCGGCGCGCGCGGTCGCGAGCGCCGCTTCGTATCGGATGCGCAGGTCGTCGGGGAGCTCGGGCCGACGCAGCGGACGGCCGTCGAGCGCAGTCGCTTCGACCGTTGCGTCGGTCGCCGGGGCGGGCGCGCGCGGCTCTGTTGCGGCGCAGCCGGCGAGCAACAACACGAACGCAACCGACGTGACCATCTCGCGCATCGCGACCTCCGGCGATTTTCGAGCGTTCGATGCTAGCGGGATTCGGTGGGACAACCGATTCCCGCATTCGCGGGAATGACGGCGGCGAGCGGTGGAACGACGGGTGGACGGCGGGGCGGCGTCGCCCTGTCATCGCCACGCGCAGTTCCTGAATGCGTCTCGGAGATCGACACCCCGACGGGACGCGCCATGGATCCGAACAACGCCGCCACGCCGACGCCGAACGTCAGCGAGCTCGCGAAGCTCTACCAGGTCTACAAGCAGTTCGTGCAGACGCCGGCCGGAAAGCCGCCGTTCTGGTTCACCGCGGCGGAGATCCGCACGTTTCGCGACATCCATGCGACGCTCGCGTTGCGGGACGCGATGGAGGACCTCGCACGCGATCTCGCGCGGCGCGAGCGGATCGCGGCGGCCGGGACGTGTTCGACCGACGACCTGCTCCTGCAGCTCGACGAGGCCCCGTTCGACATCGCGCTCTGCGCCTACGGCGTCTGGAAGGCGCGGCAGCTCTTCCACGACGAGCAGCAGCAGATCGACTACGTCCAGTCGTTCGACGTGCTTGCGGACATGCTCGGCGAGCTCGCGGTGTCTCGCCCGCAAGCGCCGTTCCCCGCCGAGGGGCGCAAGTGCGCCGAGCCGGCGGGCTTCACCGAGTTCTCGGTCGCGGCGAACGACGGGGTTGCGTAGCGGGTCGTGAACCGATTCCCGCTTGCGTGGGAATGACGCCTTCGAGATATGGGACGCGCCCCATTAGCTTCGCCTAACGGTGCGCGTCCCCCTATTTGCGGTTGTTGACGTTCGGCCTCTTGCGTCGAGGCGATCGGCCGTGCATAGTGTGCATATCGTTATGCCCACTATGCTCACCATCTCCCAGGCCGACCGACGGCCGATGTATCTGCAGATCATGGAGCGCATCAAGCAACGCGTCGCGGTGGGCGATTGGCAGCCCGGTCAGGAAATCCCGTCCATTCGCGCGCTGGCGGTCGACCTCCGCGTCAGTGTCATCACAATCAAGCGCGCCTACCTCGAGCTCGAACGAGAGGGCGTCATCACCACGCGCCAGGGACGCGGCTCGTTCGTCGCCGACGACGTGAAGCTCTCGACGAACCTGCAGGAACGCGAGCTCGACGACCATCTCGAAGCGGCCTCCGGTCTCGCGCTGCAGCTCGGCCTCGACGCCGACGAGCTCGAGAAGCGCCTGCGTCGGGCCCATCGCAAAGTGGAGCGGCAATCGTGAGCACGGCAGCAGTCGAGTTCCGTGGCGTCTACAAGCGCTATCCGTTCTTCACGCTCGACGGCGTGTCGTTCCGCCTCGAACAAGGCCAGATCATGGGTTTCGTCGGCCCGAACGGCGCCGGCAAGACCACGACGATCCGCCTCCTCATGGCGCTGATCCAGCAGGACGCGGGCGAGGTCGAGGTGCTCGGCTGCGCGATGCCACGGCAGCAGGTCCGCGCGAAATGGGACATCGGCTACATCTCGGACGACATGAACCTGTTCGGCGCGGCGACGCTCGCCTGGCACATGCAGTTCATGCAGTCGATCTATCCCGGCTGGGACGCGGCGTACGCGAAGGCGCTGCTGAAGCGTTTCCACCTGCACCCCGAGCAGACGGTGAAGGGGCTCTCGCACGGCGAGCGCGTCAAGGCGCTGCTGCTGCTCGTGCTCGCGCGCCGCCCTCGCCTGCTCGTCCTCGACGAGCCGACCTCGGGCCTCGACCCCGTCGCGCGCCACGAAGTGCTCGCGGAGCTCATGGAGGTGCTGAAGGACGACGAGCGCTCGATCCTGTTCTCGTCGCACAACACGCTCGACGTCGAGCAAGTTTCCGACCAGATCACCTTCATCGATCGTGGCCGCATCGTCGAGTCGAACGACAAGGAGTCGTTCATCGAACGCTGGCGGCGACTGAGCCTCGAGCTACCGGTCGACGCGGAGCTGCCGCGCTTGCCGGGCGTCGTCGACGTCGCGCGCAGCGGTCACGTTGCCGTCGTCACCGTCAGCGACTACGCGCCGGAGCTCGCGGCTGCTTACGCCGAGGCCGGTGCCCTCGTGCGCGACGAACAGCGCATGACGCTCGAGGAGATCTTCGTCGCGAACGTCATGCACGCCCGCCGGGAGCGTGGCGAATGAACCGCTCGATCGTCACGCGCCTCGTCGCGAAGGATCTCTACTTCTATCGCTGGCTGATCGCGATCGCCGTGCTCGTCGGCTTCGCCTCGATCGCGCTGATGGGCGTCGGGCCCGGCGACAGCGTCAAGACCGGGATGAACCTCGGCGTGATCCTGTTCATGACCGACGTGATCGCGCTCGGCATCTTCATCGTGATGTTCGGCCTCTTCAAGGAACGCCAGGACAAGTCGCTGCTCTTCGTCCTGAGCCTGCCGGTGTCGCCGATGCAGTACGGCATCGCGAAGGTCGCCTCGGCGTTGATCGCGTTCCTGGTGCCGTGGGCGGTGCTCACCGCCGCGACGATCGCGCTGACCGCGGCGTCCGACGGCGCGCCGGACGGCGCGATCCCCGCGTTCGCCGCGATGATGACGTTCTTCCTCGCCAACTTCTGCCTGTTGCTCGCGCTCGTGCTCGTGACGCAATCGGAGCGGTGGGCGATCGCCGGCATCCTCGTCACCAACACCGCGGTACCGGCGTTCCTCGGCGTCCTGTATCGCCTGCCCGACATTGCCGCGCACCAGCAATCCACCACCGCGGTCTGGAGCACGACCGCGCTGACGATCATCGCCGTCGCGGTCGCCGCGGCCGCGCTGTCCCTCGGCACGGCGCTCTACATCCAGTCCCGCCGCCGCGATTTCGTTTGAGAGGCCCCGCACGATGAGCTCGACCGACCGTTTCCACGCCCTCGACGCCGCACGCGGTTTCGCGCTGCTGCTCGGCATCGTGCTGCACGCGACGATGTCGTTTTTCATCCCGATTCCCGCGCAGGACGTCTCGCAGAGCACCGCGCTCGCGGTGACGTTCTACGTGATCCACATCTTCCGCATGAGCCTGTTCTTCTTCATCGCGGGCTTCTTCGCGCATCTCCTGTTCCATCGCCGCGGCGCACGCGGCTTCGTGAAGGATCGCGCGAAGCGGATTCTGGTTCCGATGACCGCGGGCTGGCTGATCGTCGCGCCGCTGTCGATCGCGGCGGTGATCTGGGGGTTGTCGCGCTCGTTCCCGAACGGCTTGCCGGAGGAGCTCACGAAGATCGAGGCGCCTCAGGGTTTCCCGCTGACGCATCTGTGGTTCCTCTACTACCTCTCGATCTTCTATGTACTTGCACTCGGCCTGCGCGCCGCGTTCGTCGCGCTCGATCGCAACGGCGCGCTGCGCGATCGTCTCGATATCGCGATTCGCGCCGGCATTGCGAGCTATCTTGCCCCGCTCGTGCTCGCGGCGCCGACGTTCGCGGTGCTCGTGCTCAATGAAGCGTGGCCGGTGTGGTTCGGTGTCCCGACGCCGGACACGGGCCTCACGCCGAAGCTGCCCGCGGTCGTCGCGTTCGGCACGGCGTTCGCGCTCGGCTGGCTGATGCATCGGCAGGTGCCCGTGCTCGGCGTGCTGGAGCGCCAGTGGCTCGTCAATCTCGGCGTCGCGGTTGCGCTCACTGTCGGCGCGCTCGCAATCGTCGGGACGACGCCGAGCCTCGCGTCGGCGACGACGATCGAAGGCGGCGCGACGGCGCGGCTCGTCTACGCTGCGTGCTATGCGCTCGCAATCTGGTACTGGACCTTCGGGCTGATCGGCGCGGCAACGCGGTTCTTCGCCGGTGCGAGCGCGGTACGGCGCTATCTCGCGGAAGCGTCGTACTGGTTCTATCTCGCGCACCTGCCGATCGTGTTCGGATTGCAGGCGGCGCTCGCGCCGGTGCAGTTGCACTGGTCGGTCAAGTTCCCGGTGATCGTAGGGGTGACCCTCGGCGTGCTGCTCGTGAGCTATCACTACTTCGTGCGCTCGACGTTCATCGGCGAGCTGCTGAACGGCCGGCGGATTCCGAGGCGCAAGAGCGCCGGCCATCCTTCGGATGTCCGGCCTACAGGGGGCGACGGAACGGAAACGCGTGAACCCGTGGCTACGCTCGTCGGCGTCACCAAGCGCTACGGCAAGACCACCGCGCTCGACGACCTCACGCTCACCGTGAAACCCGGCGAGCTGCTCGCGGTGCTCGGCCCGAACGGCGCCGGCAAGACCACCGCGATCGGTCTCTGGCTCGGCACGCTGCAGGCCGATGCAGGTGACGTCACCGTCATGGGCGGCTCGCCGCTCGACGTCCACTCGCGTCTCGGCGTCGGTGCGATGCTGCAGGACGTCAACCTCGCGCCCGAGCTCCGCGCGCGCGAGCACATCGCGCTGACGTCGAGCTACTACCGTGACCCCCTCACCATCGACGAGACCGTCGCGCTCACCGGCATCGAAGCGCTCGCGGGCCAGCGCTACGGCAAGCTCTCCGGCGGGCAGAAACGTCAGGTGCAGTTCGCGACGGCGGTCTGCGGGCGACCGCGCCTGATGTTCCTCGACGAGCCGACGACCGGGCTCGACGTCGAGGCGCGCGAAACGATGTGGCGCAACATCCGCCACCTGCGCGACGAAGGCTGCGCGATCGTGCTCACGACGCACTATCTCGAGGAGGCCGAAGCGCTCGCCGACCGCGTCGCCGTCATCGCAAAGGGCAAGCTGGTCGCCGAAGGCACCGTCGACGAGATGCGCTCGCTGGTCGCGCGCAAGCGCATCAGTTGCGCGTCGACGATCGAAGTCGACGACATCCGCAACTGGACCGGCGTCGTCGAAGCGATTCGCGACTCGCGCATGGTGCACGTCATCGCGTTCGACGCCGAATCGGTCGTCCGCCGCCTGCTCGCGATCGACCAGACCCTGAGCCATCTCGAAGTGAAGCAGGCGAGCCTCGCCGATGCGTTCACCGAGCTCACGAAGGAAGCCGCATGACCACCCTCGCCATGAACCCGCGCGACCCTCTCCCGCTCGCACGCACGCTGCGCGCCTACCTCGTCGAAGCGAAGTACGAAACGCTCGCCGCACTGCGCTCCGCCGGCTTTGCGATTCCGTTCATCCTCGTGCCGGTCGCGATCTACCTTTTGTTCGGCGTGGTCATCGCGGGCGACGCGAGCAAGAATCCGTTCGGCCCCGGCATCGCGAACTACCTCTTCTGCGGCTTCGCCGCGATGGCCGCGATGATGCCCGGCATTTTCAGCGGCGTGATCGTCGCGACCACGCGCGAGAACAACGTGCTGAAGCTCAAGCGCGCGCTGCCGCAGCCGCCCGGCGCCACGATCGTCGCGAAGATCCTGATGTCGATGATCGTCGCCGCGATCGCGGTCACGCTCGTCGCGATCGCTGCCCTGATCGCTCGCAAGATCACGATCAGCTTCGCCGAGGTCGCGACGATCTGGGCCGTGCTGATCGTGGGCTCGATCCCGTTCTGTGCGATCGGCCTGTTGATCGGCACATTCGGCTCGGCCGCCGCCGCGCCCGCGTACGGCAACCTCGTGTTCCTGCCGATGATCTGGCTCTCGGGCCTCTTCATCCCGCTGCCCGACGCGCTCGAGAAATGGGTCGTCATCTGGCCGGCGTTTCACTTGAACCAGCTCGCGCTCGGACTCGCCGGCGTCGGCCAGTTCACGTTCATTCCGCCTGCGGTCGCCCTCGCCGCACTCCTCGGCGTCACGGTGATCTGCGGCGGCCTGGCCATCCACCGCCTCGCGCGCATCGGCTAGAAAGAGCTGCTCGCGCCCCCCAGCGCGCGCGTCGGCAACTCGACACGCGCGACTGCCGGCGTTCCGACGTCGAAGCGCGTGACGTCGCGTCCCCAGACGCTCCCCTGCGTCCGGTTGTGCACGGCGCTCCACGGGATCAGGAGACTCTGGTGGCCGATGCGGAACGGGAACGGCACGGCCAGCCTGAGCCCCTTCTCCGATGCATCGATCGTCAGCACGCGCCGATACGGGACGATGCCGATGCGCCCGGTTTGCCATCGCGGCGCGACATAGCGCGTGCTGTCGTCGCTCGCGCGATAGGTCGCCGCGAGCCGACGCCATCCACCGACGCTTGCGAGCGCGAACACGATCGCGCACCAGAGCGCGAGGAAGCTGATCGGGAACAGCACGAGCACGAGCGCTACGATCATTCCCGGTTCCATCGTCACGGTCCTTCGAGCAGCGCCGTCCAGCTGCGATCGAGCTTCGAATACTCGGACGGGCAGCGCTGCGCGCGTGCCTCGGGCAGCAGCTGGCCGCCCACGAGCCCGGCGTGCTTCTGCGGGTTGCTGCCGTACACCCAGCAAACGAGATTGTAGAAGCGCTGCAGGTTGAGCGAATGCTCGTCGGCGAACTCCGCGGCGGAGACCTGCCCGCCGGACCGCTCTGCGCTCCGATAGTACGAGAGCGCCGAATTCAGCACGGCTTCGTCACCCGCGCCGCTGTCGATCATCGCCCACGCCGCGAGCTGGTCGACCGCGTCCTCCTCGCGTCCGGTGATCGGCAGATCCATCACGTCGACGAGCGCATGTCCGAGCTCGTGGAACGGCACGAGCATGAACGCACCTTCGGCCGCTTCCATCGCGGCGTCCTGATCCGGATACTCCTGCGCCATCTGCACCACGTAGTGCTCGACGAGCTCGTAGCACGTCGAAATCTGCTTCTCGTTCGGATCGTAGAACGCGTTGACCTGGCCGCACTCCGCGAAACGAATATCGACCGCGCTCGGCAGCTCGACCGACTCGTTGACGAAATCGGCGAACTCCTTCAGCGCGCCGTCTTCGTCGAGCACACCCGCGAGCTCCGCGTACTTCTCCGAGGCGAGCGCCGACGCACGCACCTGCAGCTGCGCGTCGGCCGTCGTGGCGATGGAAAGGCAGAGCGGAAGTTCTCCTCGACCTCCGACGTGAAGCGCAGCCGGTCGACGGTCGGATTGAAATCGAGGCCCGGGTTCGCGCCCGTCAATGGCACGTCGAACGTCAAGCCGACGTTCACGGCGACACCGGTGCAGCTTTCGATCAGATAGACGCGCTGCATGCTCGTGACGACGTACAGCACGTTGTTGATCGGCCGCCGGTCGATCGCGACCAGCGTCTCACCGCCGGCGAGGCCCGTCACCGTGATCGTGTTGCGAATCGTGCCCGGCGTCGCGCTGTCGAACGTGACGAGGGTGTTCGGGCCGGAGATCGCGGTGAGCGGAACGGCGCCGGCAACGTTGCAGAGCGCGATCAGCGAGAGCCCGAGCGAAGCGCTCAGAGCGCGGCGATACGTCGTGCGATAGCGCATGACCTGCCTCCCGTCGGTATGGACCGCGGGACCCTACAACCGCGCGCATGAGGGAAACGTCGACGCCGCGCGTCATCTTCCGGGGAGTTTCGCGCCGCGCGGGCACGAAGTGCTGCCGCGCGCCGAGACCGCGCGCGATGGCGGGAAATCGCGCCTAAGCGCGTCCTGAGTGCAGGACACCGCCAGGGAGGGGAAACATGGGTCACATACGTTCGTTCGCGCGTTGCGCCGTGCTCGTCGGCGCGGCGATCACCGTTCAATCGACAGCCGACGCGCAGAGCGGCAGCCTGCGTCTCGTGACATGGGGCGCACCCGGCAACCTCGGGCAGCAAGGCAATCGACACGTCAGCATGGGGCGCTGGGCGATCTCGGCCGACGGGCGCTACACCGTGTTCTCGACCGCGTCGAACAACCTCGTTGCCGACGACATCGGCCGCATTACCGACGTGTTCGTGCACGACCGCAACACCGGCATGCTGGAGCGCGTGAGCGATCGTCCCGACGGCGCCGAAGCCGACGGCGGCAGCTTCGCCGCGGCGATCTCCGGCGACGGTCGCTGGATCGCGTTCGCGTCGGATGCGACCGACCTGACGCCCGTCGTCCCGGGGTGGCGCGCAATCTACCTCCACGATCGCAACACCGGCGAAACGCGAGCCGTTGCGACACTGACCGGCGACGTCGGCCCGAACTCCGCGTCCTCCCCGGCGATCTCGACGGCGCGTCGTTGCATTCACGACCGAAGCACGCCTGCTTGCCGCAGACACCGATACGTATCGCGACGTCTACGTCTATCGGCGCGAAACCAACTCGCTGGAGCTGCTGAACCGAAACGCGAACGGCAAATCCTTCGGGGTTGCCGACTATCGTTCGGTCAGTGTTTCCGGTGACGGTCGCTACGTCAGCTACAACACCTATGCAGTCGGGGCATTGCCGGCGTCGACCAGCGGGTTGCGGGTGCACGATCTCGACACCGGCGCAAACGAGCCTGCCACGACGAGCGATGGCTCGCGCGTCCAGATTTCGTTCGGCGACGGAACCTCGCTGTCCGCCGACGGCCGCTGGCTGGCCTTCGGCACGCCTGCTGCGCTGCTCGCGATCGACACGAACCAGCGCAACGACGTGTATCTGCTCGACCGCGTCACGCGCGGCGTCGAGCTCGTCAGCGTGAGCTCGGCGGGCGCGCTCTCGGATCGCGACAGCGTCGCCGCGGTGCTGTCGGCCGACGCTTCACGCGTGGTGTTCGCGTCGGATGCGCGCACGTTCCATCCCGGAGCCGACGCCGCGGGCCTCGAGCTCTATGTGCGTGATGTCGCCGCGGGAACGACGTCGCTGCTCTCGCGCTCGATTCCCGGTGTCGCACAAGCCGGCGCGTTCGAGGATAGTCGCGGCGGCGGTGCGATCAGCGCCGACGGCACGACCGCGGCGTTCGCGTCAGCCGCATCGGGCCTGGTCAAGGCCGACAGCAACCGGCGCAGCGATGCCTTCACGGTCGATCTGTCGTCGCGCACGATCCGGCGCGTGTCGCTCGCGAGGGGCGCACCGAGGATCGCCGGCGGCAGCGCGCCGTCGTACATCCTCGGCACGCACGCGTTCACCGATGCCGATGGCCGCCGCGTCGTGTTCGACACGCCGGCCGACAACCTCTCGCTCAGCAGACGCTCGACGATCCTCACGCACGACCTCGCGTCGGGTCTGACGAGCGCACTTCCGGTCGATCTGCCGAGCGACCCCAATCCCTACATCGAGCTGACCGACGCGCTCTCCGACGATGGCGCGAGCGTACTGTTCCGGCGCGAGCCGATGCCCCAGGTGATCGACTTCAACCTGCCGCCACCGCCGTCGGCGACGCCCTGGGACCTCTGGCTCAGCTCGACGACGCTGGGCTCGCGCCGGGTCGACAGCGCCGCGACCCTCCCCGCCGACCGGCTCACCACCGCCGCAGCGATGTCCGGCGACGCGCAGCGCATCGTGTTCGCGATGATCGCGCCGCTGGGTGCGGGGAACGGATTCGGCGGCGGTGTCTATCTCTACGAAACGCTCCAGCAGCGTACGCGCCGCCTGGACGCCAGCGACGGCGCCCCGCTGACGCCGACCGGCATTCGATCAGATCGGCATCTCGCACTACGGCTCCTACGTCGCCTTCGCGAGCGACGCGACCGGGCTCGTCGCGGACGATCTCGACGGGCGATTCGATCTCTTTCTGCGCGATCTCGACGCCGGCACCGTCACGCGCGTCGTGCAGCCGGGAACGCGCAACGCGCTCGTCACGCGCAACCTCGCTGGGCGCATCGCGGTCTCCGACGACGGCAACGTGCTCGTCTTCGTCAGTGGTCAGCCCGGCCTCGTGCCGACGCTCGCGACGGGCTACGGTGTGTTCCGTCTCGATCGAGCGCGCGCGGAGCTGCGTCACCTCAGCGCCAGAAGCTCCGGCAATCACGACGCCAGCAAGAGCATCAGCATGACGGCCGACGCGCGTCTCGTTGCTTTCACGCAGCACTCGATCCGCTCGGCCGTGTACGCGGACGTCTACGTCTACGACGCCGTAGCGAACACGCTCTCGCTCGCCAGCACCGACGAAACCGGCACGCTCGGCAACGGCAGCAGCACGGCTCCCTATCTGACGCCGAACGGCGAAACACTCGTGTTCACCTCGACGTCCACCAACTGGAACAGCACGCCGCGCATCGCAGGCGACCTCGACGTGTTCGTGAAGCGACTCGGCGAGCAGCCCCTGCTGCGCGATAGGTTCGAGTAACGCGACAGGGACCGGCGACGACGCGCCAGGGCTGTGGTCGCCTAGTCGATCGCCAGCTTCGCGATGCGCCCGGCTTCGATGCGCCACGCGCTGTCCGCCGTCACGACGACAATCGGCACGCCGAACGTCAGCGACTCGAACACGTGGAACTCGGTGGGCTTCGGTGAAACGATGTGCGTGACCGTCAGCGCGGCGTCGCGCACGCCTTTCGGCAACTCGGGATCAATCGACAGCGCGAGACAGCTCGTCGCCGATGCGATGCGCGAGCGGACTCGCCCGTCGCGCGCGACCTCGTAGCGCGTGTGCCCGCCGATCCAGACCTGCGAGGGCGTGAGCGTCGCGCTCATGACGTACACGAGCCAGCCCTCGCCCTGCTCGGAAGGCAGCACGAGGAAGTTGACGTTCTCCGAGCACAGCCGGCGCTCGACGTCGTCGAGCACCGCGCGTAGCGCTGCGTAGCGGCGCTGCGCTTCCGCCGGAAGGGCACGCAGCTTCCCGACGGCGGACCAGCGTCCGCCGTCGTCGGCACGAACGGCCGCGCGGATGCGCGGCTTCTTCCCGCGACCGCGCGTGAAGTAGAGCGCGCCGCCCGACTCGCCTTCCTCGACCGCGATGAACCGATCGTCCTTCGCGGCACGCTTCCGGTCGACGAGCTTCTCCTTCACGGCGAAGTCCGTCCCGCGCCACGCGATCTGATCCTGCCGATACATCGCGGCGGCGCGTGCCTCGATGCGCGCGAGCGCGCGCGCTTCATCGGGCGACTGCGTGAGCGCTTCCGCCGTCATCAACGCGTCGGGCGACGGTGCGCAGCCGAGCGCGGCCGTCCAGTCGCCGCACGTCGCGAACGACAGCTGCATCTCGTACCAGCGCTCGAGTTGCGCACGCATCAGCGGCGTCTTTCCTGGCGCGAAGGCGGGATAGTCGCCCTGCGCCGTCATCGCGTACGCGGTGTCGCCAGCGATGTGCACGACGCGCGTACCGACCTCGCCGCGTCCTTTCGCGTTGCGCGGGCAATGCCACATCGTGATCGCGAGTACCTGCGCGCGATCCTTCGGGACCTTCATCCGGCTTTCAGCGTAGTCGGGGCAGGTCTCGCGCTGCTGCGCCGCCATCGTGTCGAGCGCAGTCCTCGCATCGCGATGATCCTTCAGCGCGTGCACGACCACGCGCTCCGCCCAGTGCTTCTCGCTCTGGCCCTCGGGGTAGAGATGCAACGGCAAGTCCGCGATGCGAGCGCCCGCGTCCTCCGCTGTGAAGAACGGATGCGGAGCCCAGCCGACGACCTCATCCTGTGCGCCGCCCGCGACCGCCGGCAGGCTCGCGAGCACGAGCGCGAGCACGCTCCAGCGCAGCATTCCCGGAATCTCCGTGCTACTCGTACCCGTCCTCGAAGATCGGCTGTTCGAGCGCGCCGAGATCGAGCGACGTGACGCGAACCGGCACCGTCGTGAGTCCGCTCGAGCTGACCGAGATGGTCGCGTCGTCGTCGACGAGGTCGAGGTCCTTCAGCGCGCGCAGGCGCACGGGCTGGGGGCGCGACCAGTTGCTCGGATCGAAATTCAGCGTCGCGCCGGATTGCACTGTCACGTCGGTGTCACCGGCGGTGCGCGCGACGTCGACCTGCACCGCGCCCGGCGGCACCATCGCGAGGCGCACCGTCGTCACGACCTCGCCGCCCTCGTCGGCGCGCAGGTTGAGATTCGCGACGACGAGGCTCTGTACCGCGACATTGAACGTTGCGCGATAGACGTTCGGCGTGCCGACGCCGACGTAGTACAAGGCACCGTCCGGACCTACGGCGATGTCAACCTGCGCCGCGATGTTCGTCGCCCAATGGTCGGTGCTCAACACCGTGTTCGACGGGTCGATGCGCGCACGCATGATCCGTCCGGAGTTGCAGTCGCCGTAGAAGAAGTTCCCGCGGTACGGAACGCTCGCGAGCGAGGCGTCGTAGAAGGTGCCGCCCGTGAGGCAGCCGCCCTGGTTGAGCGTCACCGCGTTTCCGCCGCTGCTGATGTTCGCGACATCGGGGCCGAGCTGCGACACCGTGAACGTGCGCGCGGTCGGCGTCGAGGTGACGTAGAGGTTCGCCTGGTTGAACGAGTTGTCCGCCACGCCCGAGATCGTCAGGTTGGCGCCGACGCGGAAGAGGTGGTCGACGCTCGTCGTGAAGGTCGCGATGCCTCCCGCGCGTTCCCTGAACGTAATCGTTCGCGTGTCGCTGCCATTGGTGCGATAGGCGATCTTCGGCGTGATGAAGCCGGCGGTCTGGTTGTTCTCGAAGTCGTTGTAGCCGCCGTGGTCGCCGCGCCCGACGAGGAACACCTGCTCGTAGCCGTCGCCGACGACGTTGAGCCACACCTGGCCAGTCGACGGCTGGATCGCCATCGTGAACGGATTGCGCATGCCGCGCGCCCAGATGTAGTCGTTGTTCGGGCCGCCGCCGTCGTCGAACGGGTTGTCGCCCGGCACGGTGCCGTTGCGGTTCGCACGGCCGACCTTCGCCGCGAGCGACGTGAGGTTGTTGTCGATACCGGTGCCGTTGCCGAGATCGCCGGTCGACCAGTAGAGCTTCCCGTCGGCCGCGAACCCGACCCCGCCGCCGTCGTGGTTGCTGCCGGCGGTCGGGATGCCGGCGACGATCACGGTGCGCTCGGTCCCGGTCGCGCCGCTCGCGGTGTAGCGGATGATCTGCTGCTCGCTCGAGCTCACCGTCACGAAGAAGTACACGTAGCGGTTGCTCGCGAAGTTCGGGTCGAACGCCATTCCGATCAGACCGGTCTCGCTGCCGCTCGGGAAGATCGGCGACATCGTCGCGAAGGTCGTCCACGCGCCGGCACCCGTCGTCAGCGCACCGGTCAGCACCCGCACGCGTCCACCCTTCTCGATCACGAACAACCGATCGCTGCCGTCCGGCGCCCACGCGAGGCCGGTGTGGCTGTTCCCGTCGCTGGAGAACACCGTCTCGGTCCAGTTCGGATCGCTGACGGTGGCATGCAACGGCGCTGCGGACGCCAGCCCGATCAGCAGCAACGCGTGGATCATCGAGCGCATCGTGCGGTTCCTTCCAGCGGACAGAAACGGGGAAGCTAGCAGCTGCCCACGACGCCCACTGCGAACCATAGCGCGAAAAACAGGGACGCGAAAAACAGGGACGGGTGCAGTTAATTCGGCACAACTGCACCCGTCCCACTTTTGCCGTGGGACTCGGCGGCGAGCAGCAGCGCGAGCACGACGCTCGATGCCACGAGGAGTCCGCACAACAGGATCGCCGGCGCTGCCGACAGGGTGCCGTCCAGTGCGTACAGCGCGGTGCCGAGGCCAGCGGCCGCGGCGAGCGTGAGCACCAGCAGTCTCGATACGCCGGTCCGTTTGAGCCGCGTCGACACGCGTTTCGCCAGCCGTCCGTCACGCCAGCGCGGAACGAGCTCGCGATGATCCTCAGCGAGGCGCCGCACCACACGCTCTTCAATCGTCATACGCATCTCCGATGGCTAGGCCGAGCTTGCCCCGTGCTCGCCGGATGTAGGTCTTGACCGATCCCAGCGGCGCGTCCATCGCCTCGGCCACGTCGGTGTTCGACATGCCGCAGGCGTCGGACAGCAGCACGGCGGTTCGTTCGTTCGGGTCGAGCCCGAGCAGCGCGCGTTGCAGGTCGAGCGCTGCGATGGAATCACAACTCGGCTCGTCTGCATCGACTTCAGCATCGCCGCGCAGGCGATCGGTCATGCGCCGGACCGCGCCCGCCTTGCGCTCGGCCTGCAGGAACTCGCGTATCGCGATTCGGAACAGCCAGGTCCGGAAGGTCGCTTCGACACGGAACTCGTCCAGCCGGTCATACGCCTTGATCAGAGCCTCCTGCGCGAGGTCTTCCGCATGCTCGACCCGCCCCGTGTGCCGCGTGAGGAATGCGAGCAATGCGCCCTGATGGCGTGCCACGAGCAGACCGAACGCCCCTCGATCGTCCGTCGCCCTGACGTACGCGACGAGCTGCTCGTCGCTGAGCTCCGCCGCGGGATGCGTCCGCATCGCGCTGCGTCAGCCGCGCTTGCGCTCGACGAGGTGCAGCGCGAGATACGCGAGCCCGACGAATCCCGGGAATGCGCCCAGCCCCGAGGCCGCGATCCCGAGGTCCGCGCGTGTCAGCTCGCCGAAGGCGTACCCGAACACGAGGAAACCCGCGGCGACCGCGAGCAGGATCACGCCGCGGCGAAGATCGCTCGTGCGCGAGACCGGCTCTCGCGCGATCACTTCGATCAGACGCGGATCGACCGCTTCCTTGTTGCGCACTGCATCTTTCACCGCGTCGAGCGCGAGTCGACGAATCCGGTATTGGGCATACAGGACGATCGCGACCAGCGCGACGAACGTCGCCATCACGCCGAGCGGGATCAGCACTTCCGACGACGTGTCCATTCCTTCTCCGAGTGGTCGCACCGTCGCGACCCATTCTGCCTTTGATGCCGCAGGGTGCCGATTCGGATGTCGGCCCGACGACATCCGTTCGAGTCCCTCCGTGCATCCAAGTCCGAAACCAGGAGAACACGCATGACCCGCCAGATGCATCGTTCGACCCTCGCCCTCGTCGCCGTCCTTTCGCTGGCGGTTTGCCCGCCCGTCTCGGCCCAGGACCCCGCGCTCAGCCTCGAACAGTCGCTCGTCCCGCGATCCGCCCTCGTCTTCGACGCCGGATTCAACGCGTGCGACACCGACCGCATGGCGACCGCGGTCAGCGAGGACTTCGAGTTCTTCCACGATCAGAGCGGCACGCTCGACACCAAGCGAGCTTTCGTCGCCGCGATCCGCGACGGCATCTGCCGCCTCGACTACAAGGCCACGCGCCGGCTCGTCGAAGGCAGCCTCACGACCTACCCGCTCTATCGCGACGGCGAGCTCTACGCCGCGCTCCAAACCGGCACGCACACCTTTCACGCAAGCCGCAACGGCGCCTCGCCCGAGCAGACCTCGATCGCCAAGTTCTCGATCCTCTGGCGCCTCGAGCCCGCCGGCTGGATGATGTCCCGCGTCATCAGCTACGACCACCACCCGACCGAAAAAGGGGACGCGCTCAATTACTGTAAGCCGGCCTAATTGAGCGCGTCCCATTTTTAGTTGGGGGTGTAGATCTGGACGATGCCTGTGCTGCCGCCTTGCGCCGCGACGGGTGAGCCGCCGATCGACCAGAATGCGCCGCGGTACGCGACCGCCTGGAAGCCGTGCTGCGGCGAAGGCATCGGCGGGCCGAGCGACCAGATCGACTCACCGGGCGCGATGATCTCGAGGTCCGGGATCACGCGCAGCGTATCGAGTGCTTCGCCGCCCGCGACGATGATCTGATCGTCCACCACCGCCGCCGCGAAGCCCGAGTGCGCGCGCCGCATCGGCGGGCCGAAGCGCCAAGTCTCCGACACCGGGTCGAAAATCGTGACCATGTTCTGCGTGGTCCACCCGAAGTTGCGGATCTCGCGTCCGCCGATCATCCAGATCTCGCCGAGGTAGGCGACAACCTGCGAGTGATCGCGCAGGTGCTCGCTCGCGCGCTCGATGAAGCGCTGCGACCCCGCGCGCGGATCGAACTGGATCAGCGTGCCGTCGTCGCCACCGAGATAGAAGTGCCCGTTGAGGTACGCGCTGCCGCTCGCGCTCTGGCCTTGGCGCCCGGGCAGTGCCTGATACGTGTTGGTCGCGGTGTCGAAGCGCCAGCTCACGCCGGCGTTGCCCTGCCCCCCGGTGAAACCGCCGAACATCCAATAGTCGCCGTCGTGTGCGAGCGAGAGTCCGTGGTCCCGACCGTCCGGCATCGTCGGCAATTGCGCCCACACGCCGGTCTCCGGATCGAGCCGCTGCAGCGTGCGATGCCCCGCGTAGCCGCCCGACGAGTAGATCTTCCCGTCGAGCAACGCGACGGTGTTCTCCGATTCCGGCACCGCCATCCGCGGGCCTTCGCGCCAGGCTCCGTTCGTGCGCGCCGCGCGCAGCTGCGACGCATCCAAGCATGTCGCGCTCGCGAGCCGGGTGAGGCGCTGCGCGTTGAGCGTGCCGTTGCCGAAGCCCGCCGCCGCGGAGCTGTAACGCACCGTCGTCGAGTTGCAGCTGCCGAACTCGAACTCGACTCGGCCCCACGACGTGCGCTCGACGCGCGATGCATCGAAGCCCGCACCGAAGTTCGTCCCGACCGGCCGCAACGTCCCGTCGATCACGAGCCGATTACCTTCGATCGTGCCGATGCCGAGCAGCCACGCCTGCTCGCCGTTGCCGTCGTAGGTGAACCAGTACGCACCCGCCTGCGTCGCCGAGAACGGCTCGATCACCCAGCCTTCGCCGCCGTGCGTCGGATCGACGAACGCACCCGCGTAGTTGCGCAACGCCGATGCGGCACGCGAGCCGAGCTGCGTCAGACGCCGCGTGCCGTTGCACGAGAGCTCGTCGAGCGTCGTGAGCCGCGTGAGCGTGTGCGAGCCGCTGCCGAATCCGGTCGCGCCCTGGAAGCCGACAGCCCCCTGCGTGCACGACGAGAACGTGAATTCGAGCCGCCCCCAGCGCGTGAGCTGCACCGCGGCCGGATCGAACGCGGTACCGAAACGCGCCCCGCGTGCCGTGTAGACGTCCTCGAACACGATGCGATTCCCATCCACTCGTCCGTTCTGCCCGAGGATCCAGCTCTGCCGTGCCGTGCTGCCGACCGGCGAAAAGGTGAACCAGACCACGACGGCGCTGCCGTCGTCGAGGATCTGCAGGGTGAAGCCCTCGCCGGCACGGTTCGCGTTGAACCACGAGCCGGAGTAGCCGGGACCGACCCAGACCGGATCGAGCGCTTTGCGGTCGACGACCTCGACCTTGTCGGGAAACAGAGACTTCTGCAGCGCCTGAGACCGGTGCAGCTCGCAAGTCAGCGCCACTGCGGGCGCGAGCAAGAGCAGCGAAAGGATGAGCCGACTCATGGTCCCGCTCCGAAGTGCGAAGCCCTTCGTATCATACTGCCAGCAAGCACGTACCGAGCACGCGCGCCGGCCAGAAACAGATAGGAACCGCAAACCGATCGAATCGGGACGAAGGCGCGCTCAACCGCTCGGGGCGACAAGGAGCGTCGCGCGCCGCGATTCCAGACCGGGTGCATCGGACGCCGCCGGCGGAACGTCCGCACCTTCTACGACGAGCAGCCAGCGGCGCGCCTCGATGGTAGCGGCGTGTGCCGGTCCGAAGATCGCCTCGCGATGCGCGACGGCACGGCTGATCGCCGCACGCGCGGAGTGCATGTCGCCGCGACGCCGGGCGAGGACGGCGCGCGCGAGCTCCGCCTCGGCCCAGCGCGGGTGACCGCCCGCGCGGATCCCGCGCAGGATCGGCTCTGCGACGTCCAGATCGATCGCGGCGTCTGCGTCGTGATGGGCCGCGAGCCGCAGCCAGGCACGATCGAGATGCGCATACGCGATCAGGATGTTGCCGACCGCGACGTTCGCGTAGTCGCTCGCGATCACCTCGTCCATCGCACGTTCGGCGGCTTCCCGATTGCCATCGAGCACGTCGGCGAGCGAAAGCGTGTGCCGGCTCCGGCCGATCACCGAGTGGTGCTCGCCGTAGAGCTGGATCTGTACCGCGATTGCAGCCTCGGCCTGCGCACGTGCAAGCGCGGGCTCACCGGCCAGCGCGAGCGTGCGCGCAAGCGCCTCCCTCGTCGCTGCAGTGTCCAGTTGGTGGTCGCCTTCCAGTCCGCTGAAATCCGTCAGCGCCGACTCCAGCAAGCCGCGGGCTTCGGCGATACGGCCTGCATCGCGCAGAACGACGCCCAGATCGCGCGCGATCAGCGCATGCGCGAACGCCGGGGCCGCGCCGCGCCGCTGGGCGCGCTCGGCGCGCCGCAACACCCGCTCCGCGTCCGCGTACTCGCCTCGACTGTGCAGCACGTCGGCCAGCGACATCGGAATCCGCGCCGTGCCGTGCGCGCCCTGCGCGTACCAGCGCGTTTCGGCCTCGCGCAGCCTTGCCTCCGCTTCGGCGTAGCGCGCCGCGTAGTGCAACGTGCGGCCGTGCTCTCCCATGGCCGTCGTGAGCCGCGGATCGTCCGGGTCGAGCTTCATCCTCAGCGCGACGACCTCGCCCATGAGCTCGGACGCGCGCGTCATGTGACCGCGACCGATCTGCACCTCGGCCCCCATGCCGAGCAGATCGGCCAGCAGCTCGGGTTGGTCCGCGAAACGCTCGCGCGCGCGCAGCAACCCCTGCTCGAGCACGCGCGCGGCGCTCGGCTGCGGCGTGCGCGTGTGGCGCGGATCCGCCTCGCGCAGCAGCTCGACGAGGTACTCGCTCACGAGACGATTTCGCTCCGACTCGCGACGGATGCGCTCGGCCTGGACCATCACCGTGCCGACGTACGCGATCAGCACCAGCAACAGCACGGCGCCGACACTGCTGGCGAGCCAGTTGCGGGACACGAAGCGCCGCATCCGATAGCGCAGCGAGGGCGCGCGCGCGCGCACCGGCCGCTGCTCGACATAAGCGTCGAGATCTTCGGCGAGCGCCAGCGCCGACGCATAGCGCTGATTCGGCAGCCGCGCCAGCGCCCGCTGCGCGATCGCGTCGAGATCGCCGCGCAACTGGCGGCGCAGGCGAGCCGCCGTGCTGCGCCGCGCGCGCAGAATCCGGTCGACCTCGCTCGCGGGCAGATTGGCGCGGCTCAACGCCATGCTCGGCGCCGGGGCGTCTTCGTTGACGACCGCGTGCGCGAGATCGACCAGGTTGTCCGAGCGCGAGTGAAAGGGTCGAACGCCGCTGAGGAGCTCGACCATGAGCAGTCCGAGCTGGTAGACGTCGGCCGCCGTCGTCACGTTCTCGCCGAGCAGCTGTTCGGGGCTCGCGTAGTGCGGGGTCAGCACGCGCGATTGCGTGCGCGTCGCATGCTCGCTCGCCGCTTCGCTCTCCGCCGCAAGCAACTTGGCGATGCCGAAATCGAGGAGCTTCACGTGGCCCGCGCCGGTCACCATGACGTTGGCCGGCTTGATGTCGCGGTGCACGATCAGAGCGCGATGCGCGCTGTGCACGGCGGCCGCGACTTCGCGCAACAGGCGTACCCGCCCGAGCACGTCGAGCCGCCGCGCGTCGCACCACGCGTCGATCCGCTCGCCGTCGATGTATTCCATCGCGAGCCACGGTCGGCCGTCGTCGAGCACGCCGCCGTCCAGCAGGCGCGCGATGCGCGGGTCGTCGAGGCTCGCCAGGATCCGGCGTTCCTGCTCGAAGCGCGCGATCGACTCGCCGCGGTGCGCTGGCGCTGCCAGAAGCTTGATCGCGGCGCGCTGCACGAAACCGGCCTCGCTGCGCTCGCCGAGGTGCACGTCCGCCATTCCGCCGCGACCGATCGGCTTCAACAGGCGCCACGCACCGCATCGATCCGGGGTCGAAGCACCGCCCTCGCCGTCCGCCTCGATGGCCGCGGCAATGAACTCGCGCATCGGCTCCGCATCGAGCCGCTGCTCCCAGGCCGGCGCGCAGCTCGAGCGACGCACGAGGTCGAGCATGCGTTCGAAACGCGCGGTGTTCCCGCCGCATTGTGCGCGTAGCCATGCCTCGCGCTGCGCAGGATCCAGATCGAGCGCCGCAGCGAGCAGCGCATCGAGCGCGGCGAACTCCTCGGCGCCGACGCCGGCGGCGTTCATGGCTGCAGGGCGGTGTCGAGCCAGGCACGCGCACGCAGCCAGTCTCGCTGCACCGTGCGCAAGGTCACGCCGAGCAGCTCGGCGATCGCTTCGGTCGAGAGTCCCGCGAACGCGCGCAGCTCGACCAGCTGCACGAGGCGTGGCTCGTGGACCTCGAGCTGCGCGAGCGACTGATCGAGCGCGAGCAGCATCGCGGGATCCGCGTCGACCACGGCGTCGCCTTCGTCAAGCGAGAAGTTCATGCCGAAACCGCGCTTACCCGCGTGGCGGCGCCGCGCGTGGTCGATCACGACTTGGCGCATCGCGCGCGCGCACAGCGCGAAGAAGTGCTCGCGCGACCCCGCGGCGATCGTCGAGTGTGCCGCGAGCCGTACGTAGGTCTCGTGCACGAGCGCCGTGGTCGACAATGTCGACTCGCGCTGGCCGCGTGACCGGCGGCGCGCGATGCGCTTGAGCTCCTGGTAGACGAGCGCAAAGAGTCTGTCGCGGGCGATCACGTCGCCGCCGCGACAGTCCTCCAGCAACCGGGTCACCTCGCCCGCGGAATCCACGCCCCCATACTAGGGGAGCGCCGCGCGGCATAGGTGTCGATTTCGTCAAGGTGTGGCTTCGAAACTGCTCGCGAAAACGGCGTCGGAGAGCGCGCTCATCGCGACCGTGCCGAGGTCGACCGTCGCGCCGGGCACGACGACGACGTTGCGAGTGGTCGTGGCAAGCAGGGTCCCCCCGAACACGACGGTGTAGGTGCCTGGCTTCAGCGCCGGCAGCGCGACAGTTCCGTCGGCCGCCGTGATCGCGTTCGCTTCGCTTTCCTGGTCGAGGAGGCTGACCGATACGCCGGCGAGTGGCGTGCCACCGTCCGGACTGACGACGCGCGCAGCCACGGCACCCAGCGTGCCCGGCGGATACACGCGGATGTCGTCGATCAACGGCGCCGACTCGCCCAGCTCGGCATCGCGCAGCCAGACCCGCACGACGACGTCTTCGGGCGCCGCAACGGTCGGCGCCGGTACGTCGAGCACGCGCTGGAACGGCTGCCAGCTTCCCGTCACATCGCCGACGGCGACCCGCACCCCTGTGGCGATGTAAGGTTTGTTGTAGACCGCGAGCGTCAGGCGCAATTGCGGACTGCTCGTTCGCGGCCGACCACCGTCGATCAGCACGCTGCCCAGCGGCCGGTTCGGATCGGCTTTCGCGCGACCGCTGAACGCGGCGGTCGCCGGACCGAGCGCCGCGCCGCTGCGCGCGACGAGCCGATACCAATATGTCGTACCGGGCGTCAGGTTGCGATCGAGATGGACGCCGCGAGCGGACGCCGCATCGATCGTCGCGATCAACGCAAACGGTCCGTTCTCGGCGGTGCCGCGGTGCAGCTCGACTTCGGCGTTCCTCGCGCACGTCGAGAAGCGCAGCCGCAGCGAGTTCGCGATCGCGCGCGGTGCTTCCTCGTGTTCCTGCTCCGGCGATTCGATCTGCGCGATCGCGAGCGGACACAGCGCATCGTCACTCGGATCGGCCGGGTTCCGGCCGGCACGGCGCTCGGAGTCGTCGGTCTCGCCGCCGTCGTCCTGATCGGCGTCGCACGGATCGGTGCCGTCCTGGTATTCGAGCAGGTTCGCGCGCGTGTCGCCGTCGGCGTCCATGCTGCCGTCGTTGTTGCCGGCGACGAGACAGCCGTTGCGCTGCTCGTAGCGGTCCGGCATCAGGTCGAGGTCGGCGTCTGCGAGCGAGCCCGTGTCCAGCACTGCGGCATCGATCCGTTTCCTGTAGGTAATAGGCGGAAACTGGGCTGCGCCGGCCGGTTCGATGCTCGCAACCACGTCGAAGCGATAGCTGCCGCGACGCCCCGGCTGGCTGAAGTTGTCCGCGAAGCCCGTAGGCGCCGACGACGTCAGGCGCCGGTAGGTTCCGCTCCAGACGTTGTCTTCCGCGATCGCATCGCCGTGCTCGCCTTCGTCGTTGAGCGCGATCGTCTGGATGCTGCCGTCGGGATGCCTGACATACGCACGCCGCGCCGCCTCGCGAGCCGCCTGCACCGCGGGTAGGAGGAGCGCGATCTGCACGCGCACGACGTCTCCGGTGAGCATATCGACGCTTGCCGCGGGATCGGCGCTGTCGCGCGACACCGCCGCGTGAATTCGCGTCGAGCGGCGATCGTCGACGCTCGCCACCAGCGTCATGGGCGTCGTCGGCGCGCCGGCGACCGTGGTGATCTCGACCCGCCACTCGCCGGCCTGCTGCCGATCGACGATCGAGAAAAACCGATGGCGACGATGGATCGTCGTGCCATCGACGCCGTCCAGTCGCTCGGCGCCAGCTGAGTTGAACACGCGCACGTGCGCGATCGACTCCGCGCCGGCACCGGGCGCGAAGACGCTCAGATGAAGCATGCTGCCGGCTTGCGCGATCTGCGGCACACGCACCCAGACACTCTCGGTCTGGCCGCCACCGATCGTGATGGTCTCGTCCTGCGCAATGCGCGTTCGCGCCGCGATCGTTTCGGCGAGATCGGCGAAGACGTTGCCGAGGTCTGCTTCATCGACGGCTGCAGCAACATCGACGTAGCGATAGCTGCCCCCCGTCTCGCGCGCAATGCGTTCGAGCAAGGGCTGGTCGGCCAGCGGCCCGAACGCGACCGTGTGGACCTTGATCCCAGCGGCGAGCACGGACGCCCTGACGTCGTCCCACCGGTCGGCGTCAGCCTCGGGACCGTCGCACAGCAGCACGACGTGGCGCGGCCGTCGCGGCTCGCCGCGCAGCGCGAATTCACCGATCGCGACGCGCAGCGCATCCCCGAGCGCCGTCCCGCGGTTGCTGCCGCTGGTCAACGCGCCGATCGCGGTCTCCACGCGGTCGCGCTGTGCCTCGTCGAGCGGTCCGAGCGGCGCCCGCACGAACGCGTCGTCACCCGGTTCCGACCCGTTGCCGAAGTGCTCGATCACACCGAACCGCACGGGGGCGGGCAAGGGATAGAAGAGGAGGCCCGCTGCGCGCTTCACCGCGTCGAGCCGCGTGCCCAGCGCGGGAAACAGCATCGAGGTCGAGGTGTCGACAGCGAGCAGCACCTGAGGGGCCACGTCGCCGTATCGAACCGCGTCGGCGATCGTCGTGGTGCGGTCACCGACGCGTACGCTCAACGGGAAATCGCCGGCGGCGCTCTGCGTCGGGAACTCGACCTGCAGATCGTAGTGGTCATCGCGCCGCAGGGCGGCGAGAACGTTCGCAGGTTTCCCGCCCACCTCGACCGCAAACTGATCGGCACCGAGCGCGCGCAGGCCCGGATCGCGCGGCGCGCCGGGATCGTGCACGTCGACCGGAATCTCACCGATCGACAGCACCTCGGGCGGCCCTGGCGTCACGGGATGGATCGCGCTCACGAGCGGGAGCTGCGGCGTCGGCGGCTGCGGATCGCAAGTCACCCGCAACGTGCCGAACGAGAACGTGCTCCAGCCGGCGACGACGCTGACGAGACGATCGTAGCGATCGAACGGCTGCACCAACTCCTGCGTCCAGCCGGTCGAGCGATTCTTGTAGAAGTGCACGGGACGCCCGGGGTCATCACCGCGCACCGCCATCAGGCCCGTGATCGTGTAGTAGCGGTTCCCGAGGATGTTCCGATCGGGATCGGTCTCGAAGCGGATGCGGCTTCCGTTGGCGCAGTTCGAAACGTCCCACTCGGAGTAGCTCGCGCCGAAGTTCGTCACGGTGTAGTCGATCTCGCGCGTGCCGTTGGCAGGCACCACCAGCGAGTTGCGCGGGACCGTGCCGTATTGCATCTGGTTGTCGTACAGGAAGACCGGCTCCTCGTCGCGATAGGAGTAGCGGGTGCGGAACGCGGCAGACGTCTCCGACAGATCCAGGTCCTTCGCGATGTTCGCGAGGATGAAGTCGTGGAACGCCGCCTTGACGTGGTGGTCCGGACGCAGGTCCTTGATCGTCTCGTCGGTGATCGCGAGCGCGTCGGAATGGTCCCCGGCGGCCTCGGCGTTTTGCCACCAGCGCACGAAGAAATCGATGCCGCGGTGCGGCTCCACGGCGACCGTTCCGTACTGCTCGGACAGGTACGTCCACCACAGCGCGCCGTCGTAGCTGGTGTTCCAGAGGTTCTGGTTCGGTGAGGCGAGGAAGTTGTCGACCTGCCCGAGGTACGGCGCCACGCAGCTCGCTTCCGGATCGAGATCGAGGTCGAGGTAGATCTTGTCCTGCAGCGAACGTGCCTGACCCTCGCACGCCGTGTTGCCGAAGAAGCCGCCGCAGCCGGATCCGCCGGCGGCATCGGCGTAGGCGAACTCGATGTGATGGAACAGCTCGTGTCCGAGGATGCCGCGAATACACGAGTTGCTCGCAGTCCGATACACGGACACCGGCATCAGGATCCGGCCCAGTGTCGCGAAACCGTTGTCGCAATCGTCGTCGCCCTCGGCATCGGTACTGCAGTCGTAGAAGTGCACCAGACGATCCCCGCTCGAGAAGTAGGGCTGCCGAAAACCGCGGCCGATGTAGCCCGAGTGGTAGCCATTCGGCATGCCGAAGATCGGCACGGCGTCGTTGTCGAGCGCCAGCGCCGCACTGATCGTCTTCAGCGTCGGAAAGTAGTGCGCGGAGCCCGGCGACTGCACCGAGCTCACGCGATAGTCCGCGTTCGGAGTGACCAGGGTGACGGTGAACGGCGGCGGATCGGGGATGCCCCCGGCGTACGCGGGAATTGCCGGAAACACGAGCAGCAACGCAGCCAGACGAGCCAACGCCGTTTGCCCTGCCATGGGTGATCCTCGAGCCAGTGTTGCTCGGGAATACGCAGTGGCGCGACGGAAACGACATCGTCGACACGTCGCTCCGGTCGGGAGTGGTGGGATGGATCCGACGCCGTTGGCGTGTCGGGCCGACTCTCGGGCAGCTGGCAGGAAGCGCCAAGCCTGCTTGATCGACTTGGACCTCGTGCTCCGAGTAGCTACCCGACCTGTATGGAAATCGCTCCACAGGCGATCAGACTCGACGAGGAAGACGATGAAACACCGAAACAGTTTTCTGGCCGCGGCGCTTCTTGGCATCTCGATGGTTGTTCCCGCGGAAGCTGCCTCGATCGGCACCTGCGAAGGTTGCACCGCTTGGGAAATGAAAGACCTCGCCATCAATGCCGGCGTGGGCACTCGCTACGTGGTGGACTACCACATCGGCACGATGAAGAAGTACGAAGTAACCCAGAACGGCAGCTACTTCCGAACGGCCACGGAGCGGCCGCTCGAATCTATCGCGGCCGCCGGTTTTCAGAAGCTGCACAGCCTGTTTGTCCAGAACCCGCAAGTCTTCGCCAGCTCCCACATGGTCACGGTGCCAATCGACGAAATCGGCGGCATGGATCCCGTGGCTCTGTCGCTGTTCGGCCCCGAAGACCAGTTCTTCTTCACATTCCGCTTCAATCTCAACCAGTTCCTGTCGAACTACGACCGCGTGCGGCAGTACAACCAGCGCATGGCCGATGCCCTCGACGGTACGACGACGATCACTCGCGGCCTCAATATTCCGTACACCCCTTTCTATGCCGAGCAAGGCAGCACCACCGGCGGTGCGTTCGAAGTCTCGTTCTGCGAGGCGGACGGCGACTGCGCGATCGTCGACGTCCGCTCGGACGGAAGCTGGACGTTCATTGGAACCCGCGACGCGTTCGGCAACATGTACCCGCGACCGGACTCCGTGGTCTCGCCGCACATCCCTTCGGGCGTCGAATGGGACAACTATCTCGCGCGCGTGCGCGCAGCACTCGCTGCCCGCGGGATCAACTTCATCGGCGCGGCTGCCGGCGCGCAGCAGTACATGACCTGTGCCTACCGGGGTAGAACCCTCATTGGGTGCCGGGTCGAGTAGTCGAGCGGAGTGGCTCTGGGATCGCCGCGGCAGGGAGCCGCGGCGAGAACCCACGCATACCGATCGATCGTCGCATCGCCGTCGGACAGCCAAAGCTCGCGGCCGTTCTCGCCATCGACCCACGCCGCATAATGCGGCGCCCTGCCGTTCCCGCTCGCTCAGTACCCGACGGAAACGCGTTGCTTGCGATGCGCCCCGCGCTCGAGCTCGTCGACCAGCGCGATCGCATAGTCCTCCATCGAAATGCGGCTCTCGCCTTTCACATCCGCGATGAGCTGATCGGTGCCGAGCCTGAACTTGCCCGTGCGCACGCCCGGCTCGAAGTACGCCGCCGGCGCGACATAGGTCCAGTCGACGTCGGACTTGCGCAGCACCTCGAGCGCCTTCACGTGCGACGTCGCGATCGGAAGGTACTGCGCGGGCAGATGCCCCGACGCAATCAGCGACACGCCGGGCGCGACTTCGAGCCCGCCCGCGCCGCCGACGACCAGCAGCCGGCCGACGCCGGCGCGGCGCACGGCTTCGACCTGGCGTTGGGTGACGCCGATCAACGCATCGGTATCGTCCGCCGGCGGCGCGTAGGCGCTGATGACGGCGTCGGCACCCTTGATCGTCTCGGCGGTGCGACGCACGTCGCTGAGATCGTCCTGCTTCACCTCGTACTTCCCGGCGGCGCGCAGCTTCGACGCGTCGCGCGCGACTGCGGTGACCTCGTGGCGGCGTGAGACGAGCTCCTGCAGCAAGCGGCTGCCCGACTTGCCGGTGGCGCCATACAGTACGATTTTCATGGTCATGCTCCTGTTCGAGGGCCCTACCAACGAACGTTTCGATGGTCGGGTTCCGAGGCGGAATTGCCTGTTTCCTCGTCTAGGAGCAATATGCTCGCCGTGCAACGCAAGCTCAAACGGATAATTTGCCGCCCTAGCATCGATTTTTTCGAATGCTGAAGCTCAGCCTCGACGGACTGCAGGTTCTCGACATAATCGATCGTCGCGGCTCGTTCGCAGGTGCGTCGGAAGAACTGCACCGCGTCGCGTCGACGATCTCGTACACCGTGGCGAAGCTCGAGGAGGACCTCGGCGTCGCGGTGTTCGATCGCGCCGGCCCGCGCATCCGCCTAACCGCCGCGGGCGCGGAGTTACTGAAGGAAGGCCGGCATCTCCTGAAAGCGGCGCAAGACCTCGAGCATCGCGTGCGTCGCGTCGCCTCAGGTTGGGAGACGCAGCTCGCGATCGGCCTCGAATCGCTGCTGTCGCCGTCGGCGCTCGCCGACGACGTGCGCGATTTCTATCGCGTCGCGGACAGCACGCGCTTGCGCATCTCGCACGATGCGCTCTCGGGCACGTGGGAATCGCTGCTCGATCGACGTGTGGACCTGCTGATTGCAGCAGCGGGCCAGGGCCCATCGGGCGGCGGCTACGCCACCGAACGGCTCGGCAGCGTTGCCTTCACGTTCTGCGTCGCGCCCGCGCACCCGCTCGCGAACGCGCGCGAACCGCTGGGCGAGGAACAATTACGCGCGCATCGCGCCGTCGCCGTCGCCGACACGGCGCTGCGCCTGCTGCCGCGCACCGTGGGTCTGCTGTTCGGCCGGGACACGCTCACCGTGCCGGACATCTTCAGCAAGTTCGCGTTCCAGCTCGCCGGCTTCGGCTTCGGTTACCTGCCCGAGCCGTACGCGCGCCCCGCGATCGCAGCGGGCCGTCTCGTCGAAAAGAAAGTCGGCGAACGACGGGGCGACGAGGATCTGTATCTCGCGTGGCGTACGAACGAGCGCGGCGCCGCGCTCGCGTGGTGGATCGAACGGATGCGCCGGCCCGGCCGGCTGCAGCAGGTGCTCGAGCACACGGCGGTGACGCATTTCGGCGCCGCCGCGAGGCCTTCACGTCCTGCGCCGCGCTCGCGACGCGTGCGCCGCTGACGCGAACGCCAACTCAAACCGCCGCTGCACGCGCATGCAACACCAGCGCATCCTTCATCGCCGCGGCCTCGTCGGTCGGCGTGCGCCCGAAGAACCGCTTGAACTCGCGGCTGAACTGCGAGGCGCTTTCGTAGCCGACGGTCGCCGCTGCGCTCGCGGCGGTCATGCCGCTGCGGACCATCAGCAGGCGCGCGTGATGCAGGCGCGTCGCCTTGACGTACTGGATCGGCGTCGTCGCCGTCATGCGTTTGAAGTGGGCGTGGAACGCCGGGACGCTCATGCTCGCGTCGGCCGCTAGCGTATCGACGTCGAGCGGCGCGGCGTAGTCGCGGTGGATGTGGTGCAGCGCGCGGGCGATGCGGCCGAAGTGGCCGCCCTGGGCGAGCGTCGCGCGCAGCGCGTCGCCCTGCTGGCCGGTGAGCGCGCGGAAGTAGAGCTCACGCAGCAGCGCCGGGCCGAGGATCGCCGCGTCGAGCGGGCTCGCGAGTGCTTCCGCCAGGCGCAACACCGAGGCCGCGAACGGCGCGTCCATCGGTGACGCGAACAGCGGTTTCGGCGCGTCGCGCGGCGCACGCGGCGCACGCGCATCGATCGCAAGCGCGATCTGCGCCGTCGCGAGCGGATCGATGCGGACGGTGAGCCCGAGCATCGGCTCCGCGGCGCTCGCTTCGGTCACGCTGACGAACGGCAGCGGCACGGCCGCGACGAGATAGTGCTGCGCGTCGTACGTGTGTACGTCGTCGCAGGCGAACGCTCGCTTGCGACCCTGCACGAGGATGCACAGGCACGGCTCGTACAACACCGGCGTCGCATCGAGCGGCCGGTTCGCGCGCATCAGCGTCACGCCCTCGAGCGCCGATGCGGTGAAGCCTTCCTGCGGCGCGAGCCGCATCAACAGCTCGACGAGCCGCGCGCGTTCCGACACCGTCGTCGAGGCAATCCGCCCCGCTGCTGGCTTGGCCACTTTCGTGAGCATTGGGCAACGATTGGCGCACAACACGACGCGTTGCCGCAAGCGGCCGAGAGTATTAGGCAAGACCCGCAGAGCATCCGGCATTCGCGCCGCATCGAACCACGCCTAGCATGCCCTCCGCACCGATCGACATCGGTTTCCAGCGGAGAAGCGGCATGAACAGCGAGAAAGTCTGGTTCGTCACGGGTGCGACGCGCGGCATCGGCGCGGAGATCGCGAAGGCGGCGCTCGCCGCGGGTCATCGTCTCGTCGCGACGGGGCGCGACCGCACCGCGCTCGACGCGGTCTTCGGCGCGGATCATCCGCGCGTCCTGACGCTCGCGCTCGACGTTGCGCGCGAAGCGGATGCACAGCAGGCCGTCGCCGCGACGCTCGCGCGCTTCGGCCGCATCGACGTGCTCGTCAACAACGCCGGCTACGGTTTGCTCGGCGGCTTCGAGTCGCTCGACACCGAGGCAATCGAGCGGCAGTTCGCGACGAACGTGCCCGGCCTCTTCCACGTCACGCGCGCCGCGCTGCCGGCCATGCGCCACCAGCGCGCGGGCCAGATCTTCAACCTGTCGTCGGTCGGCGGCATGGTCGGCTACGCCGGCGCCTCGGTGTACGTCTCGACCAAGTTCGCGGTCGAAGGCTTCTCCGAATCACTCGCGATGGAAGTCGCGGCGTTCGGCATCGGCGTCACCATCGTCGAGCCCGGCTTCTTCCGCACCGACTTCCTCGACAACCGCTCGGTGCAGTACGGCGGCCGCAGCGTCGACACAGCGTACGACGCAAGCGCGGCGCAATGGCGCGACGCGTACGAAGCCTACAACCACCGCCAGCTCGGCGACCCCGCGAAGCTCGGCATCGCCCTCGTCGCGCTCGCGAACGAAGCCAAGCCGCCGCTGCGCTTCGCAGCCGGCAGCGATGCGTACGCCGCGATCGGCCAGAAGCTCGCGAGCGTCCGCGCCGAGATGGATCGCTGGCACAAGCTCAGCGTGTCGACGGATCACGTGCAGGAGAGCGTCGCGGCGTAACGGAAGCGCGATGCCACGTCTCGCTATCGCGCCTACGCGACTCGCCGGGCCACGCGCGAGGTTAGATCGTTAGCCCAACTCACGCGCGATAGACTGCAACGAGACAGGGAGTAGCGCGTGTCCCGATTGACCTACAGCTTGATTCGCGGCGGCGGCGCCCTGGTTTTCGACGCGATCGAAGGCATCACGGGCGTCGTCGAGTCGATGCATGCCGATATCGCGGGCCGTTCGGTGCCCGACGCGCCGCGCAATGCCGGTCGAGCTCGGGGCCTGACCGGCGCGGTGTACCGAACGATCCACGGGATCACTCGCGGCGTTCGAATCGCCGTGGGCGCAGGGCTGACGCCGCTCGCGTGGCTTCCGGCGACGAACGAGGACTCGCAAGGCGAGCGAGTGCTCGCGGCTGCGCTGAACGGATTGTTCGGGGATCACCTGCAAGCAAGCGGCAATCCGCTTGCGTTGCCGCTGACCTTGCGACATCAGGGCGACGCGCTCCCACTGGCCGGGGCGCTCGACGCCTACGCGTTGCCGACCGTCACGACTCGCATCGCCCTCCTCGTGCACGGCCTCTGCATGACGGACCTGCAATGGGAGCGTGATGGCGCAAGTCATGCCGATTCGCTTCGGTCGCAGGGCTGGACGCCGGTGCATGTCGCCTACAACTCGGGGCTCCATGTGTCGCGAAACGGCCGGACCTTGGCGCGAGCACTGGAGGAACTGGTCGCGCGTTGGCCAGTCCCGGTGGAGGAAATCGCCTTCGTCGCGCACAGCATGGGCGGCCTGGTGGTGCGCAGCGCGCTGTACTACGGCGAAGGATCGACGTGGCGATCACTCGCGCGCCGCGCGGTTTTCCTCGGCACGCCCCATCACGGCGCTCCGCTGGAACGCGGCGGCAACGTCTTCGAAACCGTGCTCGGTGCCTTGCCGTACGCGGCGTCGCTCAACCGCCTGGGCATGGCGCGCAGCGCCGGCATCACCGATCTTCGCCATGGAAACCTCGTGGATGAAGACTGGCAAGGCGCGAACCGGTTTGCGCGCCGCGGCGACAGCCGCAAGTCACTCGGGCTACCCGAGGAGATGAAGTGCTACTTCGCGGCAGCTTCGCTGAGCAGCGATAAGAACCAGCGCCGACTCTCGGGTGATGGGCTCGTGCCGGTCGACAGCGCGCTGGGGCGTCACAAGGATCCGAAACGGAACCTGGCCCTGACCAAGAATCATCAATGGATCGGGTTTGGCATGAACCATTTCGATCTGCTTTATCACGCGGATGCCAGGGCGCAGGTCGCGAGCTGGTTTGCGACGCCACAGCAATAGACTTGCCGTGCAGCGCGCGTAGGTCGTGCGCCGCGGCGAAACAACCGCGGCGCACCACGCACGCTCCCGATCGCTACCTCATGCCGCAACGTCGCGCCGCATCGTGCGCGCAGCTTGCACCATCGCCTCGAGTGCACGACGGGTCTCCGGCCACCCGCGCGTCTTCAGGCCGCAATCCGGATTGACCCAGAGTTGCTCGGGCTGCAGGACGGCGCCGGCCTTGCGCAACAACGCCGTCATCTCCTCCGCGTCCGGCACACGCGGCGAGTGGATGTCGTAGACACCGGGGCCGATCTCGTTGGGGTAGCGGAACTTCACGAACGCGTCGAGGAGCTCCATGCGCGATCGCGAGGTCTCGATCGAGATTACATCGGCGTCCATCGCCGCGACCGCATAGATGATGTCGTTGAACTCCGAGTAGCACATGTGGGTGTGCACCTGGGTGTCGTCGGTGACCCCCGAGGCGGTGATCCGGAAGCACTCGACGGCCCAGTCGAGATACCGCTGCCAGTCGGCCTTGCGCAGCGGCAGGCCTTCGCGCAGCGCCGGCTCGTCGATCTGGATCACGCCGATGCCGGCCTGCTCGAGGTCGCGCACCTCATCGCGCAGCGCCAGCGCGATCTGGCGACAGGTGGTCGAGCGTGGCTGGTCGTCGCGCACGAACGACCACTGCAGCACGGTCACCGGCCCGGTCAGCATGCCCTTCATCGGCTTGTCGGTGAGCGACTGCGCGTACTGCGACCAGCGCACCGTCATCGGCGCCGGGCGCGACACGTCGCCGTAGATGATCGGCGGCTTGACGCAGCGCGAGCCATAGCTCTGCACCCAGCCGAGCTTCGTGAAAGCGAATCCGTCCAGTTGTTCGCCGAAGTACTCGACCATGTCGTTGCGCTCGAACTCGCCGTGCACCAGGACGTCGATGCCGATCTCTTCCTGGAAGCGCACGCACTTCTCGGTCTCGGCCGCGAGGAACGCGTCGTAGTCGGCATCGGCGAGGCGTCCGGACTTGTTGCGGGCGCGGGCTTCGCGCACCTCGCCGGTCTGCGGAAACGAGCCGATCGTGGTCGTCGGAAACGCCGGCAGATTCAGGCGTCGTCGCTGTGCATCGCGCCGAACCTCATAGCGCGATGTTCGCGTGGTCATGCCCGCGTCGATGTCTTTCAGCCGCGCGGCGACCGCGGGCCGATGCACTTTGCCGGAGGCGCGTCGCGTTTCGATTCGGGCACGGGCTTGGTGCAGCTCGGTGGCAGCGGAGCCGTTCCCACGCAACGCTTCTGCCAGCACGCGTAGCTCCTCGCACTTTTGCCGTGCGAACGCGAGCCAGGAGGCGATGTCGCCCGGCAACGCTTTCTCGAGCGAGGCATCGATCGGCACGTGCAGCAGCGAGCACGAGGGCGCCAGTTGCAGATGTGCGTCCCCGATCCGGGCCTTCGCCCGCCGCGCCAGCACCAGCGCCGCATCGAGATCGGTACGCCAGACGTTGCGGCCGTCCACCAGCCCCAACGAGAGAACTCGCTCGGACGGCAACGCTTGCAGCACGGCGTCGAGTTGATCCGCCCCACGGACGAGATCGACGTGCACGCCGTCGACCGGCAGCGACATCGCCAGTTCGAGATTCGCATGCAGCGGACCGAAGTAGCTCGCGAGCATCAGCTTCGGACGCTCGATCCGTGCGAACGCGGCGTAGGCCCGGCGATACGCCGCGCTGTCGTCGTCGTCGAGATCCAGCACCAGGCACGGCTCGTCGATCTGCACCCATTCCGCGCCCGCCTGCTTCAAGGCGCCGAGCAGTTCCGCGTAGACCGGCAACAGGCGATCCAGCAACGTCAATCGATCGCTGCCGTCGACCGTCTTCGACAGCAGCAGGAACGTAACCGGTCCGAGCAAGACCGGTCGCGCATCGATACCGAACGCCTTGGCTTCGAGAAACTCCTGCAGCGGCTTGTTGCCGCGCACGCGGAACGCCTGCTCCGCCTGCAACTCCGGGACGAGGTAGTGGTAGTTGGTGTCGAACCACTTCGTCATCTCGAGCGCGGGCAGGTCGATCCCGTCTTTCTGCACACCGCGCGCCATCGCGAAGTAGCCGGCGAGCGGATCGCGATCGGTCAATGCGCGGTAGCGCGCGGGAATCGCATCGAGCAGGAACGCGGTGTCGAGCACCTGGTCGTACAGCGAAAAGTCGTTGCACGGAACGATGTCGACGCCGGCCTCACGCTGCAGGCGCCAATGCCGAGCGCGAAGCTCCGCCGCCTGCTCCTCGAGCTGCAGTGGCGTGGTTTCGGCGCGCCAATACGCTTCGAGTGCCTGCTTGAGCTCGCGCTTGGCACCGATGCGCGGAAAGCCGAGATTTGCAACTGTGGTCATGACGCACTCCTCGATTCGTGAGAATGAGGAGCGAAGGAACCGGCGACCGCTCACACCAGCGACCTTCGCCCCCTCGGGCGAACCGGTTCTGCGTGGAGCGGGCACGGGGAGCCGCCGCGGACGACGCCACGGCACACGCCCCGGCGACCTCCCCACGGAGTCCCAGGTCAACAGGGATTGCTCCCTGGCCACGGCAGGTCTTCGGGCTCGTGGACACGAAGCGCGCATCGCGCTTCGCCTACTGTTCGCCGCTTCCCGATCCCAGGGACCAGTGCTCTTGGCGAAGGTCGTTTCCACACACCGCTGCGGGGCAGCGCCGGAATTGGCTCGAGGCCGTACCGGCTTCCCTTTCAAATCCATCGCTCAATCGTGATGAAGCGATGGATACCGCTGGCGTGCGCACGGTACGAGGGTTTGCGCCGTGCGTCAACCTGTCATCGCCACCCGCAAACGCTGAAAGCCTCGGCACGCAGGGTCACGCACGCGACGGGCACGCACCCGTCGCGCCGCATCAGCTTGAAGGAGAAAGCTCATGCGATTCGTTCGCTTCTGTCTCGTCGTCGTCCTCGCCGGATTCGGCGTGGCTGCGCATGCTGCGAACTTCACGCCGTTGCCGTGGCAACAGCGCGTCGAGAAGCACGCCGTCCCGCAGCTCGTCGGGCAGCGTAAACACACCACCTGGAACCGGGATCTCAACCGCAACTTCATCGACGACGAGATCGACACCCGCTTCAAGCCGGGCGAGCGCGTCGACGTCATCGTCGACCTCAACACCTGCCTGCGGCCCGAGGAAATCACGCGATTGCTCTCGCGCTTCGGGCGGATCACCTACATCTCGAAGTTCGTCAGCAGCGCGCTGCTCGAAAAGGTGCGTCAGGACGATCTCGCGAAGCTCGCCGCGTTGCCGGAAGTCGCCATGGTCGAGTGGCAGTCGCCCGTCGGCCTGGGCAACGACGTCGGCGCGCGCGCGACACAGGCGCGCGCGAGCGTGACGTTCTCGCCGAGCACGGCCGAGGACCTAGGCTTCGACGGGACTGGCGTCACCATCGCCGTGATCGACACCGGCGTCGACGATGCGCACCAGTCGTTCGCGGGCAAGTTCGTCGGCGGCTTCGACGCCTCGCGCTACGAAGACACCAACGGCAACCTCACCGACGATTCGTGCGAGCCCGCGCCGGTCGGCAACGGCGTCTGCACGGATGCGAATGACGAACCCGCGACCGGTGTCACGAACCCGCCGGACAACCACGGTCACGGCACGCACGTCGCCGGTACCGCGCTCGGTGCAGCGGTCGCAGGATCGACCTGCACCGCGCCGGACGACGGGTCGCCCGCGAACTGCGCCGGCAGCGCACCCGGTGCGCGTCTCGTCGACGTTCGCATCTGCTCACCCGGCTGCCCGGTCACCGACATGGTCGAGGCGCTCGACTGGCTGGGCATCAACGCGCAGGCGCTGAACATCCGCGTCGCGACGATGAGCGTCGGCGGCATCAGCGGCATCAACGACGACGGCACGTCGTCGCGCGCGCAGCAGCTCAACTACCTGGTCTCGCTCGGCATGTTCTTCGCGGTGCTGCATCACAATGCACCGAACACCGGCGTGGCGCCCGGCACGCAGATCGTCGACACGCCGCAGTCCGCGTCGCTCGCGATGACGGTCGCCGGGACGAACGACGGCAACACCGTCGCGCGCGGCAACGACATCAACTACTCGGGGTTCCTGCGCGGGCCGCGCACGGACTTCAACGTCATGACGCCCAACCTGCTCGCGCTGAAACCGGACATCGCAGCGCCAGCCGAGAACATCGTCTCGTCCGACAACGGCACAGCTACGGGTTTCGTCAGCATGTCCGGCACCTCGATGGCCACGCCGAACGTCGCCGGTGCGGCCGCGCGCCTCATCGAGGCGCGGCCGACGATCGACCCCGGCAGCCTCAAGGACCTGCTCAAACGCCAGGCGGACACGACGCAGAACGTCGCCGCGTTCCCGGCTGCCGACCCTGTCTGGGACAATGACCTCGGCGCCGGCATGATGAATCTGTTCGGCGCATTCGCCGCGAGCACGACCGACATCCGTTTCCCGAACTGCGTCGGCGCACCCACGACGCCGGGCCAGCCGTGCGCACTCACACCGCCGATGCCGTCCTGGAACAACACGGCGGATCTCGCCACCGCGGCCGCGCCGCAGGTCGGCGTCGCGAACACGATCACGGCGCAGGTTCGCAACGATGGCGCCGTCGCGGCCACCGTGCTCGTGAACTTCGGCGTGTACGTGTTCTCGGTCGGCAACAACCAGTTCTTCCACATCGGCACGCAGCAGGTCACCGTCCCGCCGATGTCGACGCTCGCCGTCGCGCAGCCGTGGACGCCGACCGCCGCGAACCATCAGTGCGTCCAGGTGAGCATCGACTTCGGGCTCGACACGAACCACACGAACAACGTGACGCAGCGGAACCTGCAGGTCGCGCCTTCGGTGTTCGAAGTCCGCATCGAGAATCCCTTCATGGTGCCCGCCCGTTTCGAGATCCAGGCGAAGAGCCAGCGCAGCGACTGGGTGTGCAAGGTCAGCACGCGGGGCTTCACGCTCGATCCGTTCCTCGACTGCCCGCACCAGCTCAAGGTCACGTACGACGCGCCGGCGAATGCGCGCCCGGGCGAACAGGCGGACTGCGACATCGCGGTGCTCGCGACCCCGCGCGGCTCGACCCAGCCGGTTGCGATCGGCGGCGTCACGGTGCGGACCTTCGTGCCGAGACCCTGTCGCGTCGTCGGCATGCTCGTCGACGCCAAGCGGCAACCGATTGCGCGAGCGCGCATCACCTTCCTGCGCGATCCCGAGCGCCCCGGGTTCGATCGCGATCCGAATGCGAACGGGAAAGCGATCGTCGTGCGCACCGACAAGGACGGCCTCTTCTCCGCCGTGCTCACACCGGCGGTGCGGCAGATCATCTCGGTGGACGCGCCGGGGTATGAGCAGGCGCGCGTCGAGGACGTGCGGCTCGAATGCGGAGCCGGCGATCTGCGGCTGGTCCTGAAGGACGGCGTGCTCCACGCTGGGCGGTGAAGTGACGGGCTGCGATACCGGCGGCTGTCGACCGCCGCCGGTGTCACGCCCGCACAGTTTCGCCATCGACTGCGACCTTTCCGTGCGCGTCGGCATCCAACGCACGTTAGGGCGCTCGAGGCTGGCAATGAAGAAGATGCTAGCGCTGCCGTGGATGTTCCTCGGCGGCATGCAATGTGCTGCCGAGAACCTGCGCACCCAGCAAATCGAGTTCCCCAGCCACGGCGTGACGCTCGCCGGCTCCATCGTCCTGCCCGCCGGCGAGCCGCACGCTGCGGTGGTCTTCATCCACGGCTCCGGCAAGCAAACCCGCAGCCTCCACTGGGCCGAGCGCTTCGCGCGCGCCGGCATCGCCGCGCTCGTGTATGACAAGCGAGGTGTCGGCAACTCCGGCGGCGAATACGAGGACAAACAAAACGTCAGCGGCAAGAACATCCTGCTGCTCGCGGACGACGCTTCGGCCGCGCTGAAGCGCCTGTCTGCTCACCCCGCGCTCGAAGGCAGGCCGCTCGGCTTCGCCGGCATCAGCCAGGCGGGCTGGATCGCGCCGCTGGCCGCGCAACGCAGCAGCGGCCTCACGAAATTCCTGATTCTCTGGAGCGGCCCGGTGTGCAAGGTGAGCGAGGAGGACATCTACAGCAAGTACACCTCCGACGCGGAAGGCGCGACGGCACCCCCCTATCTACAGGCGCTCGACGCCCGCACGCAGGAGTACGTCTGGCCGGACTTCCTCGATCGCGACACCGACGCCGGCGAAGACCTGCAGAAGCTCTCGATCCCCGGTCTCTGGATCTTCAGCGACAACGATTCGAGCATCCCGGTCGATCTCTCGATCGCGCGCCTGCAGAACCTGCGAGCCGACGGACATCGCTACGACTACGTGCTGTTCTCGGGCCTCGGGCACAACAACATGGCGCACACGTTCTCCGTGGCCACGGACTGGGTCCGGCGACTGTCGCGCTGACGCGTGAGGGGTCCTACTGGTCCCCGGGGCGAAGTCGACAGCAGTCGTGAACGCCACGCTTCGAGGCCCGGCGCATCGGAAGCCCGATTGCGCGAGCGCGTGCGGCAAGTACAGCGGACTTGTCCGGATAACGTCCGGACTACTAGAATGGGGCTATGAGCCTCTCCAAGACCGAACGCATCGACGTCCGAGCCAGCACGCCGGTCAAGCAGCTGCTGCAGGAAGCCGCGCGCGCCTGTCACAAGAACGTCAGCGAATTCCTGCTCGACGCCGGCGTGACGGCAGCGACCCAAGCGCTCGCGGACCGCCGCCGGTTCGTTCTCGACAAGACGGATTGGCAAGCGTTCCAGAAGGCGCTTGACCGGCCCGTGCAAAGCAAACCGCGCCTGAAGAAGCTGCTTCGCGAGCGCGGGTTGCTGGGTTGAGCGGCACCTATTCGTCCGTCCGCAAGCTCGCGGCAACGGATCAGGTCGAGACGTTCGACTGCGGCCACGTCGCGCTGAACCAGTTCCTGCAGCGCTACGCGCTCCTCAACCAGAACGCGAACAGTGCGCAGACTTACGTCTGCTGCCACAACGATCGCGTCGTCGGGTTCTACAGCCTCGCCGTCGGCAGCGTCGATCCTCCGATCGCGCCTTCAAGGGTGACGAAGGGCCTGGCACGTCATCCCGTGCCGGTCATGATTCTCGCGCGGCTCGCCGTGGACAAGGCGCATCAGCACAAGGGTCTGGGGAAGGCGTTGCTCAAGGACGCCCTGTTGCGGACCGCTCAGGCCGCGGACATCGCAGGCATTCGGTGCCTGCTGGTGCACGCCAAGGACGACGACGCGCGGCGCTGGTACGAATCGCTGGACTTCGATCCCAGTCCGACGGATCCGTATCACCTCTTCCTGATGCTCAAGGATCTCAAGGGCCTGTTGTAGCGAGTTGAGGGCTTCGGCTCGCGCAGCAGGCTGTCCTTCGCCCGCGTCCGTGTCGCAATCGCGTCCTTGGACGTTCATCTCGCCGCCGCATGGTGTCCCTACGCTGCGCCCCGACGAGCTGCGGAGCTCCCTGTGTGGTCAGGTCATTGATCGCGATTCCGTTGATTGCCGCTTCGGCAGCAAGCGCCGCAACCCTCCCGTCTCCGAATCTCGCGCACGCGACACCACACGCCAGCTCGACACCGTCGTCGTCACCGGCGTCGATCCGGGTCCTGGACTCTGGAAAGTCACCCGCGGCGACCACGTTCTCTGGATACTCGGCACGTACTCGCCCCTGCCGCGTCGAATGCGCTGGGACTCGACCGACGTGGAGATCAAGGTCGAACGTTCGGACGAGGTATTGCTGACGCCGCGTGCGAAGTACGAGCTCGAGGGCGGCAAGCTCGGCGCGCTCTTCCTCCTGCCCTCGCTGATGCGCGCGCGGAACAATCCCGAAGGGCGCCGCCTCGAGGACGTCGTACCGTCGGCTGTCTACGCCCGCTGGCTGCCGCTCAAGCACAAGTACATGGGCAGCAACCGCGCGATCGAGAAACGCCGCCCAATCGTTGCCGCACTCGAGCTGTACGAGGAAGCTGTCGAGCACCACGGCCTCACGTACGACCCGGTCGTCGAGCCCACCGTCGAGCGCGCCGCGCGACGTCGCAACGTCACGCGTACCGACACGACCGTCGAGCTCACGATCCGTGAGCCGCGCAAGACGCTGCGCGAGCTCGCACGCACCGAGCTCGACGACCTCGATTGCTTCGAGCTCACGCTCGCACGCCTCGAAACGGAAGTCGGCGCGATGCGCGCCATCGCCCACGCCTGGGCAGAAGGCGACTTCGACAGCGTTCGCGCCGCACCGCGCACCGACCAGTACCGCGCGTGCTCGGAAGCCGTGCTGCGCGCGAACATCGCCGAGGAGCGCGGCATCTCGGCGATGCCCGAGCGCCTGCAGGCGTCATGGCTCGCACACGCGGAACGCGCGCTTACCGCGAACCGCCGCACCTTCGCGGTCGTGCCGCTGCGGCAATTGCTGATCCCGGGCGGGTATCTCGACGCGCTCGCCGAGCGCGGGTACGCGATCGAATGGCCGGAGCGGCGAGCCGACAGCGCAACCGCCGCGGTGGATTGAGTCTCGCAAAAAGGGGACGCGCTCCATTAAGTTGGCTTAACGGAGCGCGTGCCCTTTTTCTTCCACTTCTACAGTTAGAGCCTGCCGCGCGAGCGCAGGTTGCTGCGGAGGCGGTTCTTGCGACGGCGAAGGCGGGCGAGCTTCATGCGGATGGTCCTGGAGTGGTTGGGGCGGCATTGTCGCACGGACCCTTACAGCCAGCGCCGCACCGTCGCCTTGTACGCCAGGTAGTCCGATGGAAAGCGCTGCTCCAGATAGCGCTCCTCTCTCGGGATCACCACGAGCGACATCACCGCGATGGCCGGAACGAGCGTGACGAGGAGCCAGGGACTGTTGACCCAGAACGCGATGCCGACCTGGAACAGCGAGAACGCGAGATAGATCGGATTGCGGCTCCACCGATACGGCCCGGTTCGCACGATCGTGGTGGTCGGAAGGTTGCCCGGCACCGGCGTGCCGGCGGCTTTGAACGTGCGCGCTGCATAGACCAACAGAGCCACGGCGATCAGCACCGTACCGATGCCGAGGGGCACGCTCGCGAGCGGGGGTACGAGTGCGGCAGGCCACAAGAAATGGAGCAACAGGCCGAGGAGGATCGCGCCGAGGTAGACGAAGGGAGGTCGAACGAGGCCTTTGTTCGCGGCGTCATCGATCATGAGTTCTCCGGACGGCTCCGGCCGCGAAATCTCCCCGCCCCGGCGTTCGAGCAGCGAGGCTCTCGGCGAGCGCCTGCACCTCGGCCCAGCGATCGAGCCACGCGGCGCGCGCATCGTTCGCAGGCGTGCCGCTTTCCGCGGTCGCCCGAGCGGCTGCCTGACGCAACGAATCGCGATCGCCTCCCTGCCCGCTCACAGCCGCCCGCTCCCGACATGCGGAGCTTCTGCAACGCCCTGACTGCGAAGACCCGCCAGCGCGGCTGCCACATCGGCACCGAGCGCCGCTGCATCGCGTTCGAGGGCAGCGAGGTCGATCGAATCGGCATACGTGCGTAGCAGATACTGCGCGTCGGCCGCATCCATCGGGCGGCTCGGGTTCTCGGCAAGCGCGAGGCACTTCATCAGCACGAGCCCGGCGGGATCGACGACGGGCAGATCGATGCCCTGCCAACGCAGCGGCGATGCCTGCGCGCGTGCGATGAGCGTCCGGCCGGCATCGCGTCGCGCCAGCAGAACGTCGATCCATTCGACCATATCCGGCAGCCCCGGCAACGGCGAGCGCTCGTAGCGCATGGCGATGCCGGACGCCCGCGGCGCGTAGCCGAGCGAGCGCAGTGCCACGTCGAGCGCGTCGGCCTGCACGGCATCGACCAGCACGTCGATGTCCTCGGTGGCCCGCACCCGCCCGTGCGCAGCCATCGCGATGCCGCCCGCGATGGCGTGGCGCACACCCGCGCGAGACAGCGTCGACTCGAGCTCGACGAGCATGGCTTGCAGGCGGGAAGGCGTGGGCGTCATCGGATGTGCCGGCCTGAGTCGTCGTCGGGCGGGAACTCCGCGAGACTAGCGCGGGGGCAGCCTCAACGCCCCGGCAACGCCAACGCCCGCTCCGGATCCCCGAGCGCCCCCGTCCGCATCGTCGGCGGCACGTGCCCGACGTCGCCGACGGCGATGACGCGCATCGTGCCGTCCGCTTCGATGCGGATCGTCGTCATGCTCGCGTGGCCGACCGACATCGAGAGCCATGCCGTGCTGTCGACGCCGAGTGCGCGCGTGACGAGATACCGGATCACGTTGCCGTGGCAGACGAACATCTCGGTGTGCTCGCTGCCCGCGGCGGGCTTGAAGAAGCGCGCGAACACCTTGTCGAGCTGCGCCTTGCAGTCGGCCTGCGCCTTCGCTTCCTCAGGCGTCGCAGCGGGCGTGCCGCGGACCGGCGGCGTGCACTCGGCGAGATCGTCGATGACTTCGAAGCGGCGCGACGGGAAGTCCGCGGCCATTGCGGCCGCGGTATCGCGCGCGCGTTGCAGCGGACTCACGTACAGGCCGTCGAACCGAGCCTGCGCCGACAGCCGAGCGCCCGCGAGTTGCGACTGCGCGAGGCCGAGCGGCGACAGCCCCGGACCGAGCTTCGCGTCGGCCGCTGGGTCAGGCACGTAGTTGCCGTGCCGAACGAGCACCACGGTGTGGCTGGCAGGAAGCGGAGCATCGGCTGCGAACGAAGGTGCAGCGAAGCAGCCCAGCAGGAATGCGCAGGTCGAGACGAAGCGGGTTCGGTTCATCGACGAAGTATGCACGGACCGGGCGCCGCGCGGTTCACGCGACCGCTGCGGCCCTGCGCTTCTGCAGCCGCTTGATCGGCTCGACCACCGCGAGCACGACGATCCCGATCACCAGCCCGACGACGAGATCCGCAAGCAGCGCGACGACCGTACCGCCGAAGCCCGGCGCGGCCAGGCCCTCGATGTAGTGGTGCAGCGCCGGCGTGTTGTGCGTAACGATGCCGCCGCCCACGAGAAACATCGCCGCTGTGCCGACCACCGAGAGTGTCTTCATCAGCCACGGCGCGAACCACAGCAGCGCGCGGCCGACGGCTCGCGCCGCGCTCGAGGCTCGGCGGCTCAGGTTGAGCCCGGCGTCGTCGAGCTTCACGATGCCCGCGACGAAACCGTAGACGCCCACCGTCATGATCAGCGAGATGCCGACCAGCACCGAGAGCCGCTCGACGAACGCCGCCGCCGCGACCGTGCCGAGCGTGATGACGATGATCTCGGCGGAGAGGATGAAATCGGTGCGGATCGCGCCTTTGATCTTGTCCTTCTCGAACTGCACCAGGTCGACGCTCGGATCGACCAGCGCCTCGGTGATCTCGCGATGGTGCGCCTCGTCCTCTTCCTTGTGCAGCCACTTGTGCGCAAGCTTCTCGACGCCCTCGAAGCACAGGTAGGCGCCGCCGATCATCATCAGCGGAATCACGAGCGAGGGCAGGAACGCGCTCAACAGCAGCGCCGCCGGCACCAGGATCGCCTTGTTCACCAGCGAGCCCTTCGCGACCGCCCACACGACCGGCAGCTCGCGATCGGGATCGACGCCGCTCACCTGCTTCGCGTTCAGCGCGAGGTCGTCGCCGAGCACGCCGGCGGTCTTCTTCGCGGCGACCTTGGTCATCACCGAAACGTCGTCGAGCAACGTCGCGATGTCGTCGAGCAGGGCGAGCAGGCTGGAGGCCAAGACGGATCCTCGAATGTGAAGGCGCGAGGTTACCGGAGCGCCTACGCGAAGTCGTTCGCGAAGCGGCAAAGCCACTGTAGGAGGGGCCTCAGCCCCGATGCTCTTCGCGAAAAGCATCGGGGCTGAGGCCCCTCCTACACGAGCGCCGTGTATATTTTCCGCAGCGCAGGCACGGTGTCTGCCAACGAATCACAGGGGAACCTCATGGGTCTCATCCAGGCGGCAGTGGGTTCGATCGGCGGCGCGCTCGCCGACCAGTGGAAGGACTTCCACACGGTGCCCGGTGGTCTGTCGAGCACCGCCGCGCTGTTCGCGGCCGTACCGCAAGGCACGAACGCAGGACGCGGCTCGAACACGAAAGGCTCCTCGAACATCATCACCAACGGTTCGAAGATCGTCGTTCCGGAAGGCTACGGGCTGCTGCTGTTCCAGGACGGCGCGATCACCGGCTTCGCCGCCGAGCCGGGCGGCTACATCTGGAAATCGGACGACCTCGATTCGAAGTCGATCTTCGCCGGCGACGACCTCGTGGCCTCGCTCATCACGCAGAGCTGGGAGCGCTTCAAGTTCGGCGGCCAGCCCGGCTCGCAGCAGGCGGCGTTCTTCGTTTCGCTGAAAGAGCTACCGGACAACCGCTTCGGCACGCAGTCCGAGATCTACTGGGACGACGGCTACCTCAACGCGCAGGTCGGCGCAGTGACGCGCGGCTCCTACACGCTGAAGATCGTCGACCCGATCCTGTTCGTGAAGCACTTCGTGCCGGCCGCGTACCTCGTACCCGGCAAGGTCTTCGACTTCACCGACATGGACAACGCCGCGGCCGGCCAGCTCTTCAACGAAGTGGTGAGCTCGCTCGCGCCGGCGTTCAGCCTGTACACGAACGACCCGAGCAAAGGCAACCGCATCACCAAGCTGCAGCAGGATTCGATCGGCTTCGCGAAGAGCCTGTCGCAGGCCGTGGAGGACGCGTATCAGTGGCGCTCCGATCGCGGCCTCGCGATCGTCAAGACCGCGATCGTTTCGATCGAGTACGACGCGAACACGAAGGAGCTCTTGAAGACCGTGCAGCGCGCGGATGCGCTGTCCGGCCAGCGCGGCAACGTCAATCTGCAGGCGAGCGTTGCGCAGGGCATCCAGTCCGCGGGCGAGACCGGCGGTGCCGGGGGCCTCGTCGGCGTCGGCATGGCGACGGGGATGTTGGGGGTCGGCGGCCTGCAGCAACCCGTGGCACCGGCGGCACCCGCGGCCGAAGATCCGGTCGCGAAGTTGAAGAAGGCGAAGGAGATGCTCGAGCTAGGACTGATTACGCAGTCCGACTACGACGCGTTGAAGGCCAAGGCGCTCGGACTGTAGCCGCTCATCTGTAGGAGGGGCCTCAGCCCCGACCGCGCGCGCGAAGAGCGTCGGGGCTGAGGCCCCTCCTACAAGGAACCCAGACGACCATGGCGAACGACAGACCACCGCCTCCGCCGCCGAAGTACACCGGCCCCGGATCGCCACAGGACGTACCACCCGCGCCGGGCGAGCTCGGTGTCGATCCCTCGACGCTGCCGCAACCGATCCGCGACGAGCTGCTGAAACCCGATCCCGTCGCGATCGACACGTCGGCGCAAGAACTCAAGGACGGTCTCAACCACTGCCCGAAGTGCGGCGCGACGGACATCCGCCACAAGCCCGGCACCGATCTTCTCGTCTGCGTGTTCTGTCGCAACGAGTGGCATGGTGAGCGCGTCGAGGAGCAGTTCGGATTCGGCGAAGGCCTCGATCGGCTCGAAGGCACGATCGTCGCGACAGGCGCGCGCGACATCGAGGCCGACGCCGCGGCACTCAGGACCTTCAAGTGCACCGGTTGTGGCGCCGAAGTGACGATCAACACCGAAAGCACGATGACCGCGCGTTGCCACTGGTGTCGCCACGTCTTCGGCGTCAACGAGCAGGTGCCGAACGGCGCGGTGCCCGACGCGGTGCTGCCCATCCACATCAAGAAGGATGACGCCGTAGCGCGCATCCGCCAATTCGTCGACAAGCGCAAGCTCTTTGCGCTGAAGGCGTTCAAGGAGCAGTTCACGCCCGAGAATGTCGTCTCCGTCTACCTGCCGTACATGATCGTCGATGCCCGCGCGAGCGCCGACGTTTCCGGCCAGGGCGAGATCGAGACGGCCCGCTACACGCGCGGCAGCGGCAAGAACAAGAAGACTTACTACGACGCCGACGTGTACGCCGTGGACCGGCACGTCGACTTCACCGCCGACGACCTGCCGCTGGAATCGTCCGCCGAACGCGGCAATCTCGACACGAAGGCCAATACCAACAACATCATCAACACGATCCTGCCATTCGACACCAAGAACGCGGTGAAGTGGAACGCGTCGTACCTGGTGGGCTGCACCTCGGAGAAGCGCGATCGCGACGTGGAGCATCTGCGGCCACGCCTCGAAGATCAGCTGCTCTCGATCGCGCGCCATCAGGTCGAAGAATCGGTGAACCGCTACGACCGCGGCGTGCGCTGGGAACAGGAAGCGATCGACGTGCACGGCACGCGCTGGGTGTCGATGTACCTGCCCGTCTGGCTGTACTCGTACCACCAGCGGGGCAGGAACGGCGGCCTGCTGCACTACATCGCGGTGAACGGCCGCACCGGCGAGACGATGGGCAGCATCCCGGTCCAGCAGTGGAAGCTCATCCTCGCCGCGCTCACCGTCGGCACCATCCTCGAAGCCATCGCACTCTGGATCCTGGCGCAATAGACATGAGCGAAGACGCCAGTCTTGCCCTGCTCCTCCTCGGCCCCGCCGGCGCGACCGGGCTGTACTGGGCGCTGTACCGGTACTACCGCAACACGGACAAGTCGCATGCGTTCGAGCGCGAGACGACGGTCGATGCGAAGCCCGTGACTGGGTCGGAGCGGAAGGTCGGGACGAACAACGGCACGCAGGAGACGAGCATCCGGGGGAACAACGTCAACGACTACCGCGCGCGCGTGCAGCGTGTGAAGACGGGCGACACCAGCTGACCCGTCGCGCGGCGAGCCCGCGCAATTCGCGCCAATTGGCCCTGGCGGTGGGAATCACTGTGGGAGGGGCAGCGCGGAAAGCACAGCCTTCGGATTCCGATCGACGGCCTTCAGCAGTGCGCGCGCGGGACCCTGCGGCTTGCGCCGTCCCTGCTCCCAGTTCCGCAGCGTCGCGACGTCCACGTTGAGCAGGCGCGCGAAGTTGGCTTGCGACAGCTTCGTCTTCGCGCGGATCGCCTTGACCTCTACCGCAGGCTGCACGACACGCGTGCGCGCCGGCTTGCGCTTGCCGCGCACGACCGCGTCCATCTCCTGAACGCTTTCGAGCAGGTCCGTGAAGAGATTGCTGTTCATCATCGCCACCGTTCAATCACCCGTTGCTTCCGTAAGCTCCCCCGAACCGCGGACGCTTCGGAACTAGCGCACGGGCTCCCTGCGACGCTCCCGCTCGAAACAATGCCGCCCCGCCGGATGCTCCCACGGCACCCCCTGCGATTGGCCCGAGCCCCCGCGCGATCTCAGCGCGAACTCGGCACACAGGCGGTAGCGCGTCGCGTCGATGCGCTCGTAGCCGTAGGCCGCGCCGGTCTCGGGATCGCGCGGCATGTCGATCCAGGGAGCGCTGCCGATCGCGTCCTCGAGATCCTTCGGCAGCGCATCCTTCGCCTCGGCGTGTGCATCGATGGCCGACTCGATCCGGATCAGATTCTCGATGCGCCGCTCGTCGAGCTTGCGCTGCCGCTGCACGCCGGGCGGATCCATCACGATGAACGCCGCGACGCACGCCGCCACGATCACGATCGTCGCGACGCCGACGAGGATGCGCTCGGGCGAGAGCCTCATGCGGTGCGCTCCTCGCGGCGCAGATCGGTCAGGTAGTACCCGAAGATCGTGCCCGCAATCGCCGCCACGACCAGCACCTTCAGCACGAAACGCACCGTCAGCTCGCCACCCAACGTGTAGTAGATCAGGGTCGTGAAGTCGCACACGAGCGTGACGACCGCGACGAACAGCGTCAGGTACGTGAGCCAGCGGCGCACGGCCGACAGCCGCTTGATCGGCTCGAGCGCGACCTCGTGGGCCACCCGCCGCGCGACGAACACGAACACCGGGAACGCGACCAGCAGCGACGCCACCGACCAGCGCATCCGCTCGGCCGGCGTGTCGCCGTACCGAACGACGGAGGGATCCGGAAACACGTGGTTGATCAGCTCGAACAGCAGACTGCCGAGGTGGTACGCGCTGAGATAGAGCGTCGTGAACAAGACGAGATACAGGAACGCGTCGCGCGCCGAGAGATAGGGACGCGGGCGCGGCACCGGGATCGGGAAGTCGCTCGACGCGAACGCCGCGAGTGCGCTCGCGACCTGATGCGCGGGCCAGCCAGCATCGAGCAGCGTGCGTTCGACCTGGTCGCGCGGCGCGTGGCGGAGGGCTTCGCGGACGAAGGATTCGAGATCCTGGGTGGCGCTGGGCATTGCGCGTCTGCTCCGTGCTTCCCGGTACCGAAGCGTCGCCTACCTGCGGATCAATCACAAGCAGCAGCGTGCTTCCCACGCGGCCTCGAGCGCCTCGCCTCAATCCCCGCCCTCACCATTGATCTGCCGGAGCACTACCTCACTTTCCGCCAGCGTCGGAACGCCGAGCGCGCGGCGGTCATCGTCCGTCACGGCATCGCGGCGACCGTCCATTGCTTCTGCTTGCCGCTCTCCGGGTCCGGCACGAACTGCGTTCCGTACCACTGTGGCTGGAAATCGGGAGGCGGCGGACGGTAATGCGTGGCTTCATCAGTGATCCTCGATTGGGGCGGCTGTCCCAGTGGATCAATTCCCCAGCAACCGCAAACTCAGAATCCTGGTGCCGCCTGACCGATAGCGCTCGACGATTTCAACGTGGTGCCTCCTCGCATCCCTCGCGCGCAGGCGCTGCCTCGTCTCGCCACCGTCGAGCTTGTCTTCGTCGCCACAGACGTACGTCCCGACCGGCACCGCGCAGTTGACCCGCCCGTCCTGATCAAAGCCGATCGCGACGATTCCCTGCTCGCTCGCCACATCACAGTCCGCGCAGGTCGCCAGAACGACCCACCGACTCAGCACGCCGCCCGCACCCGGCGCGACTTCAAGAGTTGCGTCGGATCCCCACGGCAGCGTCGCCACTTGGCTTCGCGCGATCTCGAGGATTTCGGCCTTCCCGGGCCTTTCGGCAGCGACCGAGGCATCGGCCGCCCAAAGGAGCGCGATCGCGCATGCGAAACGTCGTGATTGCTTCATTCCTATAATGCTCCCTCATTCCTCGCGCGAAATCGACTCGGCGAGCTCCACCCACGCGTGCCGCCGTTCCTCGTAGACCGAGACCGTCGGCGTCGGAAACGTCGGGTCGGCAAAGGCGCCAATCGGTATGGCAACGAAATCGGGCGCGAAATCCATCGTGTAGTAGACGGTCGCGCCGCACGTCGGGCAGAAGTGAAAGCACGCCGAGCCACCGCTGTCGCCCACGCGGACGTACTCGCGGCTTTCGCCCGCGATCGTCACGGCATCGCGCGAGAAGCGCGCCTGCGCAGCGAACACGCTTCCGGTGCGCCTCTGGCACGCGAGGCAATGGCAGACGGAAACGCGCACGGGCTCGCCGCGCGTCTGGACGACGAGTTGGCCGCAACTGCAGGTGGCTTCACGCATGTCGACGTTCTCCGCGAGGGGCCAGCTACGACTCGAACGACCGCACTGCGCCAAGCTCTCAGCGCTCACGCGCGATCCGCAGGATCGCGGCATTGCGGTCATCCGCAAGCCAGATCGCACCATCCGCCGCGATCGCAATGCCGACAGGTGCACCCGCGGGACGCGCGCCGGGTTTCTCGTTCCAGCCGGGCGTCAGGATTTCGGGCTCGGCGGCCGGGCCGCTGCGATACGCGCGTTGCGTGACGCCGTTGGGGCCGTACTCGGCGTAGCGCGCGTTCGGCTTCGTGACGGGGACGCCGTTCGCGTCGACGTCGAACGCGACGAGGCGCGAGCCCGCCTCGCGATAGCCGTGAAAGGTCATCAGCAGCTTGCCGCGCAGCGCCGGCCACATCGCGCCCTCGTAGTAGACCGCACCGAGCGGCGCGGTGTGCGGCGGCAACAGCACGGCGGGCTGCGCGTGCGCGGCCGCGTCGCCGCAGTCGAGTGCGTCACTGCCGGCCCACACCGGTGCGGGGCGGTCGATGTCGAAACAGTACGGCCATCCGTAGTGCGCACCGTCGCGAATCACGTTGATTTCCTCGTAAGGCACGTCGGCCTCCGGGAAGTCGATGCTGTTCTCGGCCTGCAGCAACGTGCCCGAGCGATGGCGCAACAGCACGAGTGAATTGCGCAGCCCGCGCGCGACGACGCGCGGTGTCGTGGCCCAGCGGCCGCCGCCCGCATACCGGTAGCGATACAGCGCGGCCTTGGGGCGCTCGCCCTCGACATCGGCGCAGCGCGCCGCGCGCGGTTGCCCCTTCGGCGGCGCGCACTGGTCGGACGGTGCACCGACGTTGACGACGAGATCGCCGTTGCCGTCGAAGATGAAATGCGAGAGCGGATGCCGGTTCTCGTGTAAGCGGTTGTCGGGCAGGCCCGTGACGACGGCCACGATCGTCGTCGAAGGATCCGCGGCAGACGGATCGAACCGGAAGATGCGGCTCATCTCGCCGACGTAGATCGCGCGGTCCGGTCCGATCGCGATGGCGTGTGGCATCGCGAGCCCGCCCAGGAGCTTCGTCAGCGTCGGCTTGCGGTCGGGGCCGATCGAGAGACGCCACACCGCGCCTGTTCCGGTGTTCCAGCCGCCGAGGTCGGTGACGAGCCAGGTCGTGGGATCGAGCAGCAGCAGGATGCGCGGCATGCGGATTGATCGCCGCGCGAACGCGCCTTCGGTCGGGCCGAGCACGAGGCCGGCGCAGTAGCCCGCGGCCATCTCGATCGGGACGTGCGGCCAGCCGTCGCAGGTGCCGTTTGGGACGTAGTAAAGGCGCGCGGAGGTCTCGGCGCCGGCGCAGAGCAGCACTACGAAAAGGAGGATGCGCATCACGAGCCGCTCTTCGCGAGCAGCTCAACTCGTTCCACGACCAGCGCGGCGGGCACCTCGTCAGGAACTCCCATGAGTTCCGCCGGCCTACGGACCAACTCGATCAGCGCAATCGCGTGAAGATGGAGCTGGCCGAACCCCTTCGTGCGTCGGGTGGCCATTGCTACGACCTCGGCTCGCTCGCCGCGTGGCATCGGGTTGTCGATTCGCAGCACGAGTCGCATCGCACTTGCCGTACCAACAATTCCGACGACGCGCGCCTGCACCTCAGCGCGTTCACCGTGATCGAGTGCATCGATGCTGACCAGGTCGAGCTCATCCGGTGAGGACGCACGCTGCACCTCGACGTCGCGCAGGTAAGGGGGCCCGTCGAGATCCCTGACGAAGAGTGAGGATGAGCCGCGCTCAGCTTCACCCCACTCGATGTGTCCCTGTTCAAGTCCCGCCGCGAATACCTCGAGGAACTTCGCGAACGAAGGCGCGACCACTTTCCAGCTCACGGCCTCTGGTTCGACTTCGATGACCTGTCCAACCCGGCCGCCCGAGGCAGGATCGAGATCAACGTAGCGAAACACGTCCCCGTTGAAGCTTCCGATGCAGACCCACAGAGGGTTGTAGTTGCGCGCTTTGACTGGTCCTTCAACTCGACCTACGCCGCCACTGACCAGATCCTGCCAAGCGACGAGGTCGTCTTCCTCTTCGAGAAGGTCAAGACTGTCTGCAACCTCCGCTGCGATAGCCCGAGCCGCACGCATCGCCTCGATTCCGTAGTACGGGAAGTCGGCGAACGTGTAGCGGCTCCAGTCGTCCTCGATCTCTCCATCGTGGATCCGGAGAGACGCCCGCAGGTCCTCAGGCAGTGCGAACCCCAGCTCCGCCTCGAATGCCGATATCGCTTGTGCGCTTGCTGGCTCACGTAGGTTCGCCAGGACGTCCGGTGCTCGACGTTCAAGAGCCAGCCGGATTGATTCCCATGCTTTCTCGATCACGGCGTCAGCTCCTGAAAGCGGGTTAGGTCGGAGTCGGTCAATCTTCGCCCGCAAGGAAACACACGGGACGCAACGGCAGCAGCCGCCGCGCGCTGGCGTCGAGCTTTGCGTTTCCGGAAGCTTGGCCCAGAATCCGTCTGCGCATTATCCCTCTTTCGGAGCGGCTCCAGCGGTGACCTCCGTCGACCCGGTCATACTCGAGCAGCGCGTTCGCAATCGAATCATCGAGTGCCTGGAGCTGTTCGCTTCTGCGACAGAAACCAGCATCATCGGACCCGACGCAGCGATGAACCTCTGGTACGATTTCGTCCCCAAGTGGTCCGCTGACGCGTTTCCTTCCCCTACCTATAGCGGAGCTGAGCGAGAAGCGGTCCGCCTCGTCCATGAGGCTGTTGATCTCGCTGCCCGCTCGACCCCCGACCCCTTGCCATCAGTCCCGGAGCTGATGCTCAACCCGAGCTGGCAACTGCTCATGGACAGTTCCGAAGCAGCATTGCGTGAGTTCAGAAAACGCGGCAAGTTGTCGGAGGAAACGCCAGCCTCCGACTGACGCCACGCCACCGACGGTGCCGGTTCGAGCTATCAGAGCGCCAGTCCGCCTGCGCATCGCGAAGCTTGTCTACCGCCCGAATGAGAAAAGACGCACGCGAACTTCAAGAGATCATCAGCAACGCAGTCCGGAAGGAAACCGACCTTGGCGACGCCGCCGCGTACGACATCGGGTTTCACATGACGGACTGGCTCTCGGATCTCGAGCAACTGCAGAGGATATTCGACGCTCCGACCGAGTTCAGCTCGCGGCAGATCTATCTCGTCGTTCTGAACTTCTTGCTGCATGCACCGGAACACATTGCCGAAGCTGCCTTCTTGATGACTGAGAGCCGGATCAACTACATCTTCCGGTCGCCGGGTGACGGCACGTGATACCGGCGCACTTGCTCTACGCCAGAGGTTGGGGAGACGGACCTTCAGGCTGTCGAGAGGCCTGACTCAATGGGATGCGATATACACCTTCACGTTGAGTACGACATCTCCACCAGGCCCGGCGCCTGGAGGCACGTAATCCCTGCGATTCAGCTTCCGGAAGAACCCTTCTCCCGCGCCGACTTTATCCGTTCGCTTTCCGAATCCGAGTTCTTTATCTCGCGCGACTATAGGCTCTTCGCCGCGCTGGCAGGCGTCCGTCGCCTCGAGGGTGAAGATCCTGAGCCACTTGTTGCGCCGCGGGGCTTTCCCGCGATCGCTTGCTCCGACACGGTGTGCGGTTTTTTCCACTACGTTTGCGACGACGGCGAAGACGTACTTGACGGAAGGGACGTCACGCGACAGGACGCGGACGCGTACGTTGCACGCGGTCGTTCCTTCTATCGCGATCACCATCTGAAACCTCGCGGTCTTGTTTCCGATCCCGGCTGGCACACGCCGACGTGGCTGCTGGTATCTGAAGTGCGGCGCGCTCTCGCGAGGTTCTCGATCGACCCCCGGGATTCGGCGGTGGAGTTCTTGGCGGTCCTGGCGGCGGCGGAGAGCCTCGAGGCCGCATGCGGCGAGGGTCGAGTTCGTCTCGTGTTCTGGTTCGACAACTAGTAGAAGCGCAGAAATCCCACTCTGACCACTGTTCTTTCCTCGGCGCGCTCGCCCTCGACGTCGGCGCAGCGCGCCGGGCGCGGTTGTCCCTTCGGCGGCGCGCACTGGTCGGACGGGCGCCGACGTTGACGATGAGATCGCCGTTGCCGTCGAAGATGAAATGCGAGAGCGGATGGCGGTTCTTGTGCAGGCGGTTGTCGGGCAGGCCCGTGACGACGGCCACGATCGTCGTCGAAGGATCCGCGGCAGACGGATCGAACCGGAAGATGCGGCTCATCTCGCCGACGTAGATCGCACGTTCTGGTCCGATCGCGATGGTGTGCGGCATCGCAAGCCCGCCCAGCAGCTTCGTCATTGTCGGCTTGCGGTCGGTGCTGATCGAGAGGCGCCACACTGCGCCTGTTCCGGCGTTCCAGCCGCCGAGGTCGGTCACGAGCCAGGTCGAGGGGTCGATCGGCAGCAGGACGCGCGGCATGCGGATCGTTCGTTGCGCGAACGCGCCTTCGGTCGGGCCGAGCACGAGGCCGGCGCAGTAGCCCGGTGGCATTTCGATCGGGACGCGTGGCCATCCGTCGCAGGTGCCGTTTGCGATGTAGTACTGGCGCGCGGACGATTCGGCGCAAGCGCACAGCATGAAGACGAACAGGAGGACGCGCATCACGAGGCCGCTCGACTTCGGGTTTCGCCGGATGCTACCCGCGCGACGCGTCCGCCGCGGGACGACCTCGGCGGGGCGCCGGTTCGCGTCGGCGGCGGCACGTGCGCGATGTCGCCGACGGCGATGACGCGCATCGTGTCGTCCGGTTCGATTCGGATCGTCGTCATGCCCGCGTGGCCCATCGACATCGCGAGCCATGCCGTGCTGTCGACGCCGAGTGCGGCGTGACGAGCTGCGGTGAACGCAGGCGCGGCCACGAGCGACACGAGAAGCGCGAAAGCCGAGACGGCCCGTGCTTCCCGCGCCTCGGGCCGACAGTCCATGCGCCGCTAGCCGGGAAAAGCGGCACGGACGTCGTTCGCCCAGCTCTGGCGTCCACTACAATCGAGCCACACAGAATCGCGCGGCCTCCGATGGACCACGACCACCTCGATCGTCTGAGACGCACGCATCCCGCGCTGCGCCTGTTGGCGGCCGATCATATGCCGCTGGTCGTCGGCTTCCTCGAGCGCGTCTACCTGATCCCGAACCGACGCTCGATCGGCCACGTCGAACTGGTCGCGGCGCTGGACGACCATCTCCACGCTCTTCGTGAGGAGCTTGGAGCCGACCGCTATCCTCGCGCTGCGCGACAGTACCTCGACGACTGGACCGGCGGCTCGAGCCCTTGGCTCCGCAAGTACTACGCCGACCTGAACGACGAGCCGTCGTACGACCTCACGCCAGCCACCGAGCGCGCGATCGAGTGGGTTCGCAGTCTCGAGGAGCGCAGCTTCGTCGGTACCGAATCGCGACTCATCGCCCTCTTCGAACAGCTGCGGGAGCTCGCGCTACGCACGAGCGCGGACGTCGAAGAACGTCTCGCGTCGCTGCGCAAGCGGCGCACCGAGATCGACGCGGAGATCGCTCGCGTCGCCGCAGGCGAGGTCGCCGTGCTCGACTCGACCCAGGTGCGGGAGCGCTACCTCCAGGCGGAGGAAACCGCGCGGCGACTGCTCGCTGACTTCCGTCAGGTCGAGCAGAACTTCCGAACACTGGACGCTTCGACACGCGAACGCATCGCGCTCGCTGACGGTTCCCGCGGTTCCGTGCTCGACGAAGTGTTCGGGGAATCCGACGTGATCTGGGCCTCGGATCAGGGTCGCAGCTTCCGTGCCTTCTGGGACTATCTGCTTTCGCCTCAACGCCAAGCCGAACTCCGCGAGCTGATCGAGCGCGTGAGCGCATTGCCCGACGTCGCGCATGAGAGCCACGATCCATTTCTCGCGCGCATCGCCGGCTTTCTCGTCGCGGCGGCGGAAGGTGTACTCGCAGGTACCGGGCGTCTCGTCGCTCAGCTCAGGCGGTTCCTTACCGACCGCAACCGGCTCGACACGCGACTGCTCTACGAGCGCATCCGACGCATCGAGCGTCTCGCGATCGCCGTACACGCGTCCGATTTGCCGGAGCCGTTCGCGCACCTCGATGCCGCGCATCCGTCGATCGAGCTGCCGCTCGAACGCACCCTGCACGCCGCGACGAACCCGACCGCTCTCGCGGACCTCGAGCTGGCGGTCGACACCGGGGAACTCGATCTCGCAGCTTTGTACGATCAGCACTACGTCGACGAAGAAGGGCTGCGCGAGCGAATCCGCACCGCGCTTGTCCCGACCGGCGACGTGACGCTCGCACAGGTCCTGGAGACGTACTCGCTGAGCAAAGGCCTCGCCGAGATCGTGGCCTACCTCAGCCTGGCCGGGCGTGGCAGCGAGGACTTTCGCGGACGGATCGACGACGCTCGACGCGAAAGCATCCGGTATGCCGACCGCGAAGGCAACGCACGTGTCGTCGACGTTCCCGAAGTGCGCTTCTCCCGCTGACCATGAACGACGCACCACGCGACGAGCTGAGTCACGTCCTGATTGCGTTGCTCCGCGGTGTCGTGAGTGCGGACCAGCAGCCGCAGCTCTGGGACGCGCTGCAACGACTGCAGGGCCGCGTCCGCGACTATGTCGTCGTGCTCGGCCTCAACCTGCATGTCGACGAGAACGACGGCTTCGCGTTTCTGCGCCAGGCTGACCGCGACGGCGAGAGCGATGCCGAAGCCCTGCCCCGACTCGTCGCGCGCCGGCCGCTGACGTTCGTGCAGAGCGTGCTGTGCCTCCTGTTGCGCCGTCGCCTGCTCGAGCGCGACCTTCGCGGCGGCGACACGCGTGTCGTCCTCGCGCGCGCCGACCTGCTCGAGGAGATGCGTCCCTACATGGTCGCCGGGACGAACGATGCGCGGCGCGTCGACCAGGTGGATCGGGCGCTCGGCAGGCTGGTCGAGTACGGTTACCTGCGTGAGGTCAAGGGTGAACCCGGCGCCTACGAGATCCGCCGCGTCCTGAAGGCATTGCTCGACGCCGACTGGCTCGAACAGCTCGAGGCCAAGCTCATCGAGTACGCCGCAGCACACACGGTCGACGCGGAGTAGCACCGCAACCATGCACGGTTTCCGCCTCGACGGCCTCGAAGTACTCAACTGGGGCACGTTCCACCACCGCGTCGCGATGCTCACGCCGGCCTGCGCGAACGCGCTCCTCACGGGGGACATCGGCTCGGGCAAGTCGACGCTAGTCGACGCCTTGACGACGCTCCTCATCCCGCACCAGCGCATCACCTACAACAAGGCCGCGGGCGCCGAGGGACGTGAACGTACGCTCGCGAGCTACGTGCGCGGCGCGTACCGCAGCACCAAGAACGCGTTTGGTGCCGGAGCGAAGGCGGAGTATCTGCGCGACGAGTCGAGCTACGCCGTGCTGCTCGTGCGCTTCCGCGACGCACAGCGCGGGCAAACGGTCACGCTCGCACAGGCGTTCTGGCTGAAGGAAGGCCAGCAGGCGCCGGAGAAGTTCTTCGTCGTCTCCGAAACCGCGCTCGACATCGCGACGCATTTCACCGGATTCGGCACGGACCCACGCGACCTCGTACGTCGCCTGCGCAAGCTCCCGCACGTGAAGGTACACGATCAGTTCAGCGACTACGCCGTGCACTGGCGACGCCTGTTCGGCATCGCGAACGAGCAGGCGCTGCAACTGCTCTACCAGACGGTCTCGATGAAGCAGGTCGGCAATCTGACGGACTTCGTGCGCGAGCACATGCTCGAATCGCCGACCGTCGAAGAACGCGTGCGAACGCTGTGCGAGGGTTTCCGAAACCTGAATGCCGCGCACGACGCAGTGCTCAAGGCGCGCCGTCGCGTCGAGCTGCTTCGCCCGCTCGTCGAAGAAGGCGAGCGCCATCGCGACACCTCCGCGCAACTGGCCGACGAGCGCTCGCGCCGCGAGACGCTGGACGCCTGGCGCGCGCACCGTCGTATCGCGCTGCTCGACGCGCAGAGCGAGCGCCACGCGAAGACCCTCGACGACGCGCAGCGCCGCGAGCAGCGAACGGCGGCCGAGTGCGACATTCTGCGCGAGCGCGTGAACGCGCTCGCGCTCGCGATCGACCGTGCCGGCGGAGGCCGGCTGCGAGAGATCGAGCAGGACCTCGCGCGGCTCGACGCCGACAAGCAGCGGCAGGCCGCCCGCACGCTCGACTATCAGCGGCTCGCGAAGCGACTCGGCTTGTCCGCGCGCGCCGACGCGGACGTCTTCGCCGCCAACCAGACGACGGCGCGAGAGCGGATCGCCGCGCACGGCGTCCAAGATGCGGAGCTGCTGAACAGACGCCGCACGCTCCATGTCGAGATGCATGCCGTCGACGCGACATACCGCGAGCTCGCTGCCGAGGTCGACTCGCTGCGTCAGCGACGCAGCAACATCCCCATGCACCTGCAGCAGCTCCGCGATGCGCTCTGCACCGAGCTCGCGATTCCGGCGGAGGATCTCCCGTTCGCCGGCGAGCTGATCGAAGTCGACGAAGCCGAGCGCGACTGGGCGCCCGCGCTCGAGCGTCTGCTGCGTAACTTCGCGCAGAGCCTGGTGGTGCCCGAGCCCCACTACGCGGCGGTGTCCCGTTACGTCGATCACACTTCGCTGCGCGGACGCCTCGTCTACTTCAGCGCCGCCGAGGAGCGGCAGCGCGCACCGCGCGCAGCGCCGGACGCCGCGGCGCGCAAGCTGAGGGTCAAGCCCGACAGCGCAATGCGCGCCTGGGTCGATGCGAAGCTCGCGGCCGATTTCGATCACGCCTGCTGCGCCGATCTCGCGGAGTTCCGCCGGCGTCCCAAGGCGCTCACGATGGCCGGACAGATCAAGTCCGGTGGCACGCGCCACGAGAAGGACGATCGCTACGAGATCGGTGATCGCACGCGCTACGTGCTGGGGTGGCGCAACGACGACAAGATCCTCGCGCTGAAGGCGCGGCTGCGCGAGCAGCAGGCGGACGGCGAACGCCTGCTCGCGCAACTCGGCACCGTCGACGCAGAGTCGCGCCAGCTCCAGGAGCAGCGCGATGCCGCACGCGACCTTTCGAACTTCACCGGCTTCACCGAAATCGACGTCTGGGCGACTGCGGACCGCATGCGCGTCCTGCGCGAGGAGCGCACGGCGATCGAGACCGGCTCCGACACGCTCGCGACGCTGCGCGAGCGCCACACCGAAACGGCGCACGAAACGCGCAACGCCGAGCAGCGCCGCGACGAACTGCGACAGCAGATCGCCGACCTGAAGAGTCGTCTCGAACGCGACGCGGACGAACGCGATGCAGCTGTCGCCGAGCGCGACGCAACCCCGGAAGAGCAACGTGCGCACCACTTTCCGGCGCTCGACACTCTCCTCGACGCCGTCCGCGGTGAGCGCGAGCCCGGCTTGCGCAACCTCGACGCGCTGCAACGCGACATGCGGGAATCGATCCAGGCGAGGATCGACGCCCAGCAGAAGGCGCTCGACGCCAGCCACACGCGCTTGACGCGACGGATCGGGGAGTATCGCGAGCAGTTCCCTGCCGAATCCGCCGACCTCGACCGCGCGCCGCAGGGCTGGCCCGAGTACGCGGAGCAACTGGTCGCGCTCGAGCGCGACGACCTCCCGCGCTTCGAACTGCGTTTCCGCGAGCTGCTTCGTACCGAGACGATCAACGGCGTCGCGCTGTTCAACGCGAACCTCGAGGAAGCGCAACGCACCATCCACGCGAAGATTGCCCAGATCAACGCGTCGCTGCGCGGCATCGAGTACAACGCCGGCACGCATGTCGAGCTCGTCATCGAGAAAAACCCCGACTCCGAGATCCGCGAGTTCCGGCAGGATCTCGTCGCGTGCCTGTCCGACACGCTCGAGGGCGAGGAGCTCTACAGCGAAACCAAGTTCCAGCAGGTGCGCGCGATCGTGGAGCGCTTCAATGGCCGCGAGGGCCTGATCGAGGCAGACCGGCGCTGGACCGCGAAGGTCGTGGACGTGCGCCAGTGGTTCCTGTTCGCCGCGGTCGAGCGCTGGAGCGCGACGGGCGAAGAGCGCGAGTACTACTCCGATTCCGCCGGCAAGTCAGGTGGGCAGAAGGAGAAGCTCGCCTACACGATCCTCGCGTCCGGGCTCGCCTACCAGTTCGGCCTCGACCGCGACGCCGCGCAGCGCCAGTTCCGCTTCGTCATGATCGACGAGGCGTTCGGCCGCGGCTCCGACGAGTCGACGCGCTACGCACTCGAGCTGTTCCGCCGCCTCGATCTGCAGCTCCTGATCGTGACCCCGCTGCAGAAGATCCACGTGATCGAGGACTACGTCGAACACGTGCACTTCGTTCACAGCGAGGACGGGCGCGACTCGCGCGTCCACAGCCTCACGATCGAGGCGTTCCGCGCCGAGCGCGAGGCGCGCGAGCGCGCGGCGGCCGGATGAGTTATCTCGAACGGATTGCGAGCGCCGCCATGCAGGCGTGGACGTGCGGCGACGTGCTGCGCGCTGCGCTCGACGAGGGGCCTTCGTTCCCGTTCCGAATCAGCCTGCCTTCGCCGCGGGGCCGGAGGTTGCTCGGCCAGTTCGCAACGGCGCGCGCCGCGATTGACGAGCTGCATGCCGCAAGCACGGGAGCGAGCTTCGACGTCGAGTATCGAAGTGTCGGCTCGCGCCATGCGGGCAGCCAGCGGTTGCCGAGCGCCGCCATCTTCGCATCGCCCGCTGCGCTCGCCGCTTTCATCGGGCGCGCCGACGAGTACACCGCGTTCGCCGAGTTCGCACTTGACGTCGCCCGCCGCGATCCGGCGTTACGCGCCTGGTTGTTGCGTTTCCCGTTCGAGGCACTCGAGGCCCGCAGCGAGTGGCCGCGCCTGAGCGCCGTGCTCGGCTACTTTCGCGCGCGCCCACGCTCCGGGCTGCACCTTCGGCAGCTCGACATTCGCGGCGTTGACACCAAGTTCATCGAGCGGAACGGCGTGATCCTGCGGCGCCTTCTGGATGCGGTGCTACCAGCCTCTGCGGTCGACCTCGAGTATTCCGGCGCCACCCTCAGCGATTTCGAGCGACGCTACGGTCTCGCCAGCGATACGAGCCCGATCCGTATGCGCCTCCTCGACCCGAGCCTATGCCCTTGGGAAGGCGTCGACGATCTCACGCTGCCGCCGGCGCAGTTCGCACGCCTGGCACTTCCGATCGAGCGCGTGCTGATCGTGGAGAACAAGCTCAACGCCCTGACGGCTCCCGCGCTCGAACGCGCGATTGTCGTCGTCGGTCAGGGGTACCGCGTCGCGCAGATCGCAGCCGTACCGTGGCTGCGACGCAGCCGCGTGCTCTATTGGGGCGACATCGACACGCACGGCTTCGCGATCCTCGGCGCGCTGCGCGCCGTGCAGCCGGAGACGCGATCGATCCTGATGGACGAACACACGCTGCTCGATCATCGCGAGCTCTGGAGCACTGAGGCGACCCAGGTCGCCGTCGAGCCCCCACACCTCACGGACGCGGAGCGCGACGTCTTCCACGCGCTTCTCGACCACCGCCACGGCGCGAACGTGCGACTCGAACAGGAGCGCGTCGGGCTCTCGTATGCGAGCGTGGCGCTGACGAGCGCGCTGGGCACGGACTGATTCGACGCCTTGCCGATGGCGCGGCGTGAAACGCGTCAAATTCCCAACCTTGGTCCGCACAGGGCAAGCGCCTGGTCGGTATAGAAGTAGTCCGGTTCATGCTTCGCCGCACGAGTCAGCACCGAGAACTCGGGGTTGGACGAATCTCGACATGATCCGATCTCGCGTACCCAGCAAGCGAGTCTTGCGCGACTCCTGCAGCGAGACAAGACTAAGCTCACAGCCCAGCAGATCGCTTGCAGGATCGATGGACATCCACCGCTTCCTCCGGTTACGGCCCTACTGCTTTCACTACACGGCCGCTTCGAACGAGGCGTCGTTGCGGGCGCGCTCTGCGATTCACTCGGCCAGCTACTGGCTGCACGCTGCTGGACACGGCCAAAGGTGCCGGGAGCGACGCCGGCAAAGCGAGCCGGTTCAAGGCCCGGGATTCTCCATTTCGTTGCGTGACCAAGCACCGCTGCACGAAGCGAACATCTTGTTCGAAGGTGGATACGCGTTCGCCGACGTGTTGACGCTGCTCAACCGACATTGCTTCTTCTGGCCGGGCAGCGCCGACAGTCCGATCGCACCGGGAAGGAAATTCAGGAACCGCTACCGAAGCGAGCGATTGTCCGTCGTGCGGGTCGAAACCGCTGCCTTGGTCGACGCGAACCGCGACCGACTTCGGCTGTGTCAGTACAACACCGGCGCCCCACGCTGGACGAATGGACGCGCGAGCCCAAGGGGCCCGAGAACATTGGTCAAGCTCTCAGAATTCAACCTCACGCCCGGTGCGGTGGTGGAGGTCGCGTTCGAGGACGTCGCGTTCTTACCCGAGCGGGCGTGGACGATCGCTCCGGCAACGTGATGCTGTCGCGCGCGCGCACCTGCCAGCGGCCCTCCGAGGTATGACCGAGACCAGCGCGGGAAGTACCGCGAAGCGCCTCTTACCCATTTCGTCCCCCGTTTGGGTAATGCGAAGCAAACGCAGGAACGTCAATATGCCGCCAGGATTGATCCAGGGACCGCCGATGTCAGGAAACCCACTTTGTCGTTTGGACTCTGAGACGAGAATGCTCCTGACGCGTCTTCGCGAGGACCTGCATTCGTCCCCGACAGCAGGACGCGCGGCCGCATTGATCGGCTCGGGCTTCTCACTCAACGCGCAACCCCTCAGTGCGCGGAATCCAACTCTGCCGCTTTGGCGCGACCTAGTGTGGTGTTCCGCAAATAAATTGAACTAAAGAGTCGCGATCTGGTCTTTGTGCAGTCGCTTGTTGGAGACTGCGAAGATGGCACGGAAGGGTCGACCGATTGCAAAGCTCGAGCTCAG
>Ga0187892_10000640_pt1 | contig 88995 bp, 64 predicted proteins | sample MA1701073metaG_FD_139345 | JGI IMG/M metagenome (GOLD analysis project Ga0187892, IMG submission 139345) | Bio-ooze microbial communities from a basaltic lava cave in the Kipuka Kanohina Cave System on the Island of Hawaii, USA - MA170107-3 metaG ... | reverse complement strand
GGTCGCCCGAGCGACTTGCCCGCTTTTGGGGGCCGCGGGCTTCCAGCCCGCACAAACGCATCCAACGTTGTTCGGTGTATCATGCAGCCAGGTCGCCCGAGCGACTTGCCCGCTTTTGGGGGCTGCTCGCTTCCGGCCCGCACGAAGGGACCCAACTTTTTTCCGTGCATCGTGCGGCCAGGATGGCCGCGGCCCCAGAAGCGGGCAGGATGCCCGCGGTCCAAGGGCGGCATGCCCGGCACCCACGCGCGGTCATGCACCGGCGCACATGAGAGTTGCTTCGGGCGGGCGGTCGCCATACTCTAGTCTACAGCGACGCGCGTGGCCGCCGCCGGCTAACGCATGCGCCGTCCCGAGGGTGGCCTGCAATGTCGACCTTACACATCGATCGTCTGTTGGAAACCGTCGTGCGGCAGAACGCCTCCGACCTGCACATCGCCGTTGGAAATCCGCCGGTCATCCGGCTGCACGGGCACTTGCGGCACCTCGAGACCAAGGTCCTCACGCCCGAAGACACCACCGGCCTGATGAAGTCGATCACGCCCGACCGCAACCAACAGGAAATCCAGGAGGAAGGCGGGACCGACTTCGGCTTCGCTTTTGGCGACGCCGGCCGCTTCCGCGTGTCGATCTTCCGGCAGCGCGGCAATATCTCGATGGTCCTGCGGCTGATACCATCACGGCTGATGACGTTCGACGAGATCGGCCTGCCGAAGATTTGCGAAGCTCTGTGCCGCCGCCCGCGTGGTTTGTTCCTGGTGACCGGTCCGACCGGCTCCGGCAAGACCACCACGCTGGCGACCATGCTGGACTACATCAACACCAACTTCGACCGGCACATCGTGACCGTCGAGGACCCCATCGAATACTACCACTACCATAAGGTCTCGATCGTCAATCAGCGCGAGGTCGGCATCGACGTGCCCAGCTTTGCCGAGGCACTGCGGCGCGTGCTGCGCATGGACCCGGACGTGATCCTGGTCGGCGAGCTGCGCGATCTCGAAACGATGGAATCCGCTATCAGGGCGGCTGAAACGGGCCACCTGGTGTTCAGCACCGTACACACCACCGGCTGCCAGGGCACGGTCAACCGCATCATCGACGCCTTCCCGCACGAGCAGCAGGAGCAGATTCGCGTCCAGCTTTCGACCACGCTCATCGCGGTGCTGTCGCAGGCCCTCTGCCCGCGTCTGCCGAAGGGGATGGTCGCCGCCTACGAGTTCATGGTCGTCACGCCGGCCATTGCCAACCTGATCCGTGAGAACAAGACGTATCGAATCGACTCGAGCATCCAGACGGGCAAGAAGTATGGCATGCAGCTCCTCGACGAGCACTTGTGGACGCTGTTCCGCAACGGCCAGATTTCCGAGGAAGAGGCGGTCGACAAGAGCCGCCGGCCGGGCGAGATGCAGGACAAGATCGACGCCCACCGCCGCGGCCTGGAAGTCACCGACATCGGCGCCGAACCCACCAAGGAGGGTGAGGACACCAGCAAAGGAAAGGTCAAAGACAAGGGACGCGACGACGACGGATTACCGCGCTTGAACAAGTGAATGGCACTGAGGAACTGAGAGCCTGAGGACCGAATCAATCAACCTGCTCTCCGTTTCTCAGTCCCTCAGTGCCCAGATTCTGACCCTACGATGAGTCGAGCCAGCACCATGACGCCAGACGGGATGCCGCCGATTGAGCAACTTCGCGGCCGGCAGCTTGGCCGCATCCTCATCAAAATGGGGAAGGTCACCCGCAACGAGATCCACAAAGCGCTCGAAATCCAGAAAGAGAAGGCCGGCCGGGCCGGGCCGATCGGCCGCATTCTGGTCGAGATGGGCGCCATCAACGAGCACGACCTGAACCTGGCGCTCGCGGCCCAGTTCGGCATGTCGGCCGTCGACTTGTCCAAAATGGACATCCCGCCGGAGATCATCGCCCAGGTTCCGGCCCAGATGGCCCGAACCTACCGGATCATGCCGTTCGAGTTTGATCCCGACCGGAAGGTCATCTCCGTTGCCGTCGCCACGCCGGAGAACTTCCAGGCGACCGACGACCTCAAGACCCTGCTCGGCCTGACGGTCAAGGCGTCGATCTGCCAAGGCGACCTGATCGACTCCGCGCTCGACCGCTACTACCCGGAGGGTTCGCAAGAGTCGATCCAGGGCCTGATCGAGGAGATCACTGCCGACGAGCGATTGGCACAGTTTCAGGGCCGCAACGCCAGCATCGACCTCGACGAGCTGAAAGAACTGGCCGACTCGAACCCGGTCAAGAAGCTCCTCAACCTCGTCCTGCTCCAGGCCATCAAAGACAAGGCCAGCGATATCCACTTCGAGCCGTTCGAGGACGAGTTCAAGATGCGCTACCGCATCGACGGCGTCCTCTATGAGATGGTTCCGCCGCCGCGTTACATTGCCGTGGCCATCGCGTCGCGCATCAAGGTCATGTCGAACCTCGACATCGCCGAGCGGCGCCTGCCGCAGGATGGGCGCATCGAGCTGATCGTCGGCGGCAACCCGGTCGACCTGCGCGTGGCCGTGCTGCCGACCATGTTCGGCGAGAGCGTCGTGCTCCGCGTGCTCGACCGCAGCAACGTCCGGCTCGACCTCGACCGCGTCGGCCTGCGTGACGACGACCTGACGGTGATGCGGCAGCTCATCAGCAAGCCCAACGGCATCATCATCAACACCGGCCCGACTGGCTCCGGAAAAACAACCACACTTTATGCTGCACTGAATGAGTTGAACGATCCGGGCGTCAAGATCCTGACTTCCGAGGACCCGGTCGAGTACGACATTGATGGGCTGATCCAGGTGCAAGTCCGCCCAGACATTGGACTTACGTTCGCGCGGGCCCTGCGGAGCTTCCTGCGTCAGGACCCGGATATCATCCTCGTGGGCGAGGTCCGCGACCTCGAGACCGCCCAGATTGCCGTGCAGGCTTCGTTGACCGGACACCTGGTTTTTACGACCCTTCACACGAACGACGCTCCGTCCGCTGTTGCGCGCCTGCTCGATCTCGGAATGGATTCGTTCCTGATCACGGCGACGATCGAAGCGGTGGTCGCGCAGCGTTTGGTGCGTCGGATTTGTAACAACTGCAAGACCGAGTTTCAGCCGCCTGAAGAGCTGCTGATGGAGTTGGCCTTGCGGCCCGACGACGTGAAGGGGCGAACGCTCTATTACGGCAAGGGTTGCGATTATTGCAACAACACCGGCTACAAAGGGCGAATTGCGATCTTCGAGATCATGGTGCTCGATGACACGATGCGCGAAATGGTCATGCGGCACGCCTCGACCCACATCCTGCGGGCCGAGGCCATCAAACGCGGCATGAGGACGCTGCGGGAGAGCGGCCTGCTCGCGATCTACGACGGGATCACGACGATCGAAGAAGTGGTCAAGGAAACGGTCCTCGAAGAAGGGTAGCTCGGGTCGGTGGACCCGACCGGAGTGGGTCAGCATGGGTGGCATGGGCAAGCGGCCTTAAGCTTACCCGTGCCCGTGGGGCTCCTAGCGAGCGTATTCGGCAAGATCTATCTGGCCAGCGCACGGGCAAGCGATAAGGCTGCTTGCCCATGCCACCCTGAGGTGCTTCAGTGTCGACGTTCCAATATGAAGCGATGAATCCTGCCGGGCAGGAAGTCAAGGACGAGATCGAGGCCGTCTCGAGCGAAGACGCCTTGGCCAAAATCCGCAACCTGGGCTACTTCCCCACCCGCATCCGCGAGAAGGGCGGCAAGAAGAAGGGCGGCCCGGCCACCCAGAAGAAGAAGGGCACGACGATCTCGTTCGGCAAGGTCCGAAACAAGGTCGTCGTTCAGTTCACTCGACAGCTCTCGACGCTTCAGGACGCAGGCCTGCCGATCCTCCGCAGTCTCAACATCCTCGAGCAGCAGCAAAAGCCCGGCCTGATGAAAAACATTCTGCGCGGCGTGTGCGACGACGTCGAGGGCGGCTCGACGCTATCCGAGGCCTTTTCGAAGCATCCCAAGGCGTTCAATCGCCTTTACGTCAACATGGTCGCGGCCGGCGAGACGGGCGGTGTGCTCGACGTCATCCTGCAGCGTCTGGCCGAGTTCATGGAGAAGGCTCAGAAGCTCAAGAGGAAGGTCATCGGCGCGATGGTCTATCCGACCGTCGTGATTTCGTTCGCGATCCTGATCGTCAGCGGTATCATGATCTGGGTCATCCCCAAGTTCAACGACATCTTCGCCGACTTCGGCACCAAGCTGCCCAAGATGACCGTCATGCTGATTTCGATCAGCGACTGGTTCGTCAACGGCACACCGCCGGGCTGGTGCATTCTGTTGTTCAGCCCGGTGGGGTTCTACCTATTCTGGAAGCTGCTACGACAGTCGAAAGGCGGCCGCTACGTCAGCGACTTCACGCTCTTGCGCATTCCGATCCTCGGCTCGATCCTCGAAAAGACGGCGGTCGCCCGGTTCACGCGTACGCTCGGTACGCTGGTGAACGCCGGCGTGCCGATCCTCGAGGCGATCAACATCACGCGCGAGACTTCGGGCAACGAGGTCTACGCCCGGGCGTTGCAGCAGGTACACGACGCCATCCGCGAGGGCGATACGTTCGCCAACCCGCTGCGGGCCGCCAAAGTCTGCGACGGCATCGTCATCAACATGATCGACGTCGGCGAAGAGACGGGCGATCTGGACAAGATGCTGCTCAAGATCGCGGACAACTACGATGACGAGGTCGATACGCTGGTCGGCTCGCTGGTCAGCCTGCTCGAGCCGGTGATGGTGGTCGTGCTGGGCGGGATCGTCGGCTTCATCGTCGTGTCGCTGTTCCTGCCGCTGGTGGCCCTGATTAACTCGGTCTCCAGCTCGAGCGGCGGCTAGCCGGTGGCATTGGCCGTGGCTTGGGCTTCCAGCCCAAGATCCGTAGCTTGGGCCCGAGCCCGGCTTGGGCTTCCAGAACGTGGCTTGGGCTTCCAGCCCAAGATCAGTGGCTTGGGTTCCAGCCAGGCTTGGGCTTCCAGAACGTGGCTTGGGCTTTAGGGCCGTGTGGCATGGGCTTCCAGCCCATGAGCCGTCGCTTGGGCTTCCAGCCCAAGAACTCGACCGCCGCACTTGGCTTCGACGACAAGCCGGTGTCTGTTGCCGGCCGCCAAGCGTGTGATGGGCCACGGCCTGGAAGGCCGTGGGACGAGATCACGGGCAGGATGCCCGTGCCACAACGGGCAGGCCACGACGTTTCGTTTTGGCGTCGAGTGGCGTATAATGACGGCGGGGACCGGCCCCGAGATGTGTTCGTCCACCCGGCTTACTCGCCCCAGAAGGAGGCTCTACGATGTCGCGCCCGACCGCTCACCGCCCTGTGCGAGCTTTCACGCTCGTCGAACTGCTCACTGTCATCGCCATCATCAGCCTGCTGATCGCGATCCTGATCCCGTCGCTGCGGAACGCCCGCGTCCAGGCCAAGAACCTCTCGATCAAGGCCGAGATCAACGTGATCGAGAAAGCCCTCGAGCAATTCAAGAACGAGAACGAGAAAGAGTTCCGCTCGACCAACGGCTACCCGCCCTCATACTGGGATCCGTCGGCGACCGACCCCTTCCAGAAGGGTGAAGATGAGACCGAGACGTCTGATCAGCAGCTCTACGGGGCTCAGTGGCTCGTGCGGCACCTGATGGGTAAGAACCTGGACGGGTTCGTGCCCAAGCGGAACGTGCCGAGCAATATGCAAGTCGCGCCGACCAACGTCACGCCGTACGCCCAGAACGGATGGTACGACATCACGGCAGCGAGCGCGAACAAGCCACTCGATCGCGTCGGTCCGTATCTCAACGTTGACCAGGTCAAGGTGGTCAAGCCGGCCGAGCTCAGCGGTACGAAGAATGACGCCCTCTGGACCTCCATGCAGTGGCCGAAGATCGGTCAGGAAGAGGTCATCATCGACAAGTTTGACACGCCGATCCTCTACTACGTCGCCAACCCGCTCGGACGCGTTCTCGCCAGCGAGAACTCGCTGCCGTATGGGACGCCGGTGCAGCCCGGATCGTTCCGGCACTGGGACAATGCCGGGTTCACGGGCTACAAGACCGGCAGCGCTACGGCGGACGTCGGCTGGAACTTCGGCGGCGGCCCGCATCCGATCGGCAAGTTCGCACCGAACGGGTTCAATCCCAGCGGCGGTACACCAATCGACCTCGACGATGCGGCCAATCGCGACACGTTCGTCTCGTACATCCACGACCATAACCATCACAAGGCTGCGATCAATACCAGCGGAGCGATGCCGACGATCCCGGATACCTACCGCTATCAGGCCGCCAACAAGGATCGCTTCCTGTTGATCTCGGCCGGCGAGGACCACGTTTACGGAACCAAGGACGACATCAAGAACTTCGACGCTCCGGAGTAACCCGGCCCGCGCGCTTGGCCGCGGAGACCGATCAACGAGGCTTTGGCAGGTGTTGCTATGAAACGCGTTCACACGATCCATCGGGCATTCACGCTGGTCGAGATCATGGTGGTCATCGCCATCATCGCGCTGCTGGTGGCGATCGCCATTCCGGCCATGAACAACGTGCGCGAGCAAGCCAAGGCGGGCGACACGAAGGCGATGTTCTCGGCCATCGATGCCGGCCAGGAGATGTTCCGCGGCGAGCGCGTCATCGGCGGCACCTACATTCCCTCGGCGACCGACTCGTATCTCGGAACGGGCTCGAATCCGCCCTACGGCCGCATGTATGACCCGCGAAACCCCAACACGACCACCATCGCACGCTTCGACAACATCCCGGGCTCCTCGCTGCTGGTGTACGGCCTGCTCGGCGCCGACCTGCTCGGCACGGCCGGCTTCCGCGACCTGCCCGACGGCTCGTGGAACATGGCTCAGGGTGGCGTCGAGAACTCGCTGTGGCATGACAACATCAGCAACAAGTTCGATGCCTCTAACCCCGTCGGGCAGTCCGGCCTGTACGCGGTCTACCCGAATGGCGATCCCAAGGCAGGGGAGCCAGTTCACCCGCGCTACGCCCGCTATGGCGGCGACCAGATCCCCAAGCGAGTCGTGACGTTCGCGAAACTCGTAGAAGATCGCCGTATCGTCAATGGCGAGGACGCCGCGTTTGTGACCTCGTCGGGTATGCCGACCACGCTCGGCCGGCAACTGACGCTGGTTGACGCCTGGGAAACGCCGATCTTGTACTACCGCGCCAAGAGCACGGCCACGCCCATGCTGACCGAGATCGCGACGATGGGTGCGACCGGCATCTATGACCAGCGCGACAACATGGGCTTGGTCGGTATCCAGGCCACGGGCGGCTCGATCACGGCGCTCGACGGCGCCGACTTCGGCGCGGGCCAGCATCGTATCCGCAAGTACGAGCTGCCGCTCGTCGTTCCCACGCCGCCTCCGCCGGCTGTGAATCCGATCGGAACCTCGACCGGCATGTTCGTCGAGACGTTCACGCAGTTCATCTGGGACCGTAAGTCGACCGTGCGCAATCTGCCCGTTAACCCCGATCGTTACCTGCTGATCAGCGCCGGCACCGACCGCATCTACGGAACTTCCGACGACGTCACCAACTGGAGCCGCGAGTAGCACGTGAGGACGACGTCGCGAACAACGCTCGACGAGGTGTACCGCAGACCTCTTGGTCTGCGAGTATTCCCGCCGCACGGCCATCCGACGCGCAGACCAAGAGGTCTGCGGTACACGTGCGGCTTCACGCTGGTCGAGATCCTGGTCGTGATCGTGATCCTGGCGGTCATCGCCACGATCGCGGTGGTGGTGGGCCAGCGTTTCATCAACAGCGCGAAGTCGAAGGACACCGCCGCGACGTTTCACGTTCTCAAGAACGCGATCGATCAGTTCGCCCTCGATGGTCCCTACAAAAACGTCGTGGCCGCCCGGAATCGTTACGGCCTCTATCCGCCCGACGAGCTCGAAGCGTTTACCCCGCCGCCCGCGCCCGGAGGCATTCCCGTGCCGCCGCCGGGCGGGCCGCCCCAAAGCTGGAATTCCGCCAACCTTTCGCCCAGGACCAGCGCCGGTCCAGGCCTGCTGCAGGTTCCCGCGGGTGATCTCGATAACGTCAAACAGCGCGACGTGAAGGCGCTGCTCCTGGCCATTCGCCTGCAGGGCGGCACGGCGGCCGGCGAGCTGGAGCGCATCGACCCGCGATTCATCCTGCCCGCCGCGCCGGGCGAGTACTTCGACCTCAACGCGGACAGCACCCTCGATCCGGAAGACACACCGCTGGACGCCCTCGTCGACGGCTGGGGCCGGCCGGTCGAGTATTTCGCGCTGAATCCAAAGCCCACGCCAGCCCCGATCCCTGCGCCGACCGACAACGCTGCCGGCGACCGCCTGACGTTCGCGCCAGCGGCCGTGCAGCGCAACAACAACGTTCCGTTCCTGGTCTCGTACGGACCGGATGGCGATGACCAGGTTGGCGCGATGCAGTCGCCGCTCATCACCGATTGGATCGCCACCACGCCGATGAAGATCGACGATCCGCTGAACACCGACAACGTGTATTCCGACGACTCGCTGGCGGCCAGATTGGCAGGTGGGTTATGACCACCCAAGACCGATGCGTCCGGCCGACGCTGTACCGCAGACCGCTTGGTCTGCGAGTTGAACCAGCCGCCAATGCGCCTACGCGCAGACCTGGAGGTCTGCGGTACACCGGTCTGGTCCACGCCCGCGGATTCACGCTGGTCGAGATCACGGTCGTCATCATCATCATCGCTCTGCTGGCGGCCATCGTTCTGCCCTCGGTCAACAGCATGTGGCGACAGCGGAACGTCTCGACCGCCGAGAACATGGTCAAAGGCGCGCTCGAGTCGGCCCGGGCAGCGGCCCTGCGGCGTGGCGACCGCGGCCTGTTCTTCTATCTCGACGACGGCGTGCAGAAGATGGCGCCGATCCAGGCCGATCCGATCGACCTATCGTTCATCGATAATCCGCCCACGATCCCAGCCGTCGATCTCGACGGCAACGGGATGCCCGACGACCAGGACAACATGGTGACCCGTCCGGTCGCTTCGCTTCGCTTCCGGATATCTGATGGGCCGATCCTGACCGTGCCCGCTCCGCTGCGGGTCTGCCCGCGCGTCGTCGTCGATACGGATGACGACAACAATCCCATGACCAACCCGCCGGCCCAGACGCTGCTGTGGAGCGACCTTGAGCTGAGCAACGACGACTATCAGGCCGCGGCGCTGACCGACGCCCAAAAGCAGCGGAACTTCTTCACGCTGGTCTTCGACCGCGACGGCCGCCTGTCGATCGATCGCGACATCGTCATCCACGATTTGGACCGCGACAACAACGGCTTTGGCGATCGCACCAAGCTGCGCGTCGACAAAGCCACGGACTATTACCCGCTGACCGGTTCGGCTGCCGGAGCGGCGACGCCGTTTGAATCGCTGCCGGGTGCGGCGAGTGGCGTCGTGATGGACGACCTGGTCGTCGATTCGGCCGGCGTGGCTTTGAACTTCCCCGGCGCAGACGGACTTTTGGTGTACGACGATGATGCCTTCCGGCAGTTTCCGCCGCCGCCGTCGATCGAGCGGCGGAAGTTCGTGCAGGAGCGCTCTCAGCCGTACTACGTCGGCCGGCTGGGCGAGATCATCCCCGGCCCGGTCGGGGAGTGATCTGAACTCTGTGCTTTGAACTTGGGCCTTGAGCCCCGTACCGCCGGCCTCCTGCCGGCTGTCACGCCGACATCCCTGTCGGCGAGTGGCCGGTCCGTGAGGGGCGTGAACGGTTTAGGCGATGTCTCGAACGTGGAGCGTTAGGCAGATGGGGCTTGCCAGTCGTCCGAAAGTTTGCAGCCTTCGCCCGAAGGGCGCACGATCGTTGCCAGGGCCTTCAGGCCCTGGTGTGCAGTGCCCCCCTATCTTCTCCTCCCGGAGGGCGGACGAAGGCCGGCCGCTCCAAGGTCCGTCCGCCCTCCGGGCGGAGAATGGCGTCATTCGCCTCCAGGGACTGAAGTCCCTGGCTACAGGCGCGCGCCCTCCGGGCGGCACGAGCGCCTGCAGCCTGGCCGTCCGCCACGGCTTCAGCCTGGTCGAGCTGATGATCGCCATCATCATCCTCGGCCTGGGCCTGGTGCTCGTGGCCAGCATGTTCCCCATCGCCTGGCGACGCGCCGTCCAGCTCAACGACTTCACCAACACCACAAGCTGCACCGACGCGGCCGAGGCGGCCGTCAAGGTGCTCTGCCGCATTTACTCGTACGATGACAACAACACCCCCGGCAACCTCGCCGACGACATCGTCACGCCGACTGGCTTCATCGGCGACTACAGCGTCTGGTCGACCGACGCCGCCAACGCGCCGGTTACGTCGCTCGAGCCGCTGCCCGGCGACGCGGTCGGATCGCTGCCGTTGATTCCCGTATTTCGCGTGCGGCCGTTGCTCCTGGAGAACGCGCATTTCGAGATCACCGACGCGACGAGCGTCGCGAACCCGAACGTACACTCGAATCTGACTCAAACCGAGCCGGTCGACTTCCCAGACTTGACTACGCGTTACGTCGACTTTACGGGCGCACCGGTCTGGGAGCTTCCGCCGGTTCCCACAGCGCCGGCACTGGTCACGGCGCCGCAAGTGGCGCTCTGGGAGCGCGTTTTCCCGGCGATGTCCCGCTGGGAGTGGAACGGCAACGCCACACTCACGCCGGCCGAGAGCGCCAAGCTCGCCCAGTGGAAGCAGGAGCTTGAGTCGCGCCGCTTCGCCTGGGGCGTGCTCTACAAGCTGGATTTTCCCAGGACATCGCCCGACCCCGCCCCTCAGCCCACGCCCGTGCCGGGCGAGGATGCCAACGAGATTCCGCTGCCGCTGGTGTGCATCGTGGATGGCGGCGACGGCGCAAGCAGCAGCGATCCGACAGACCCCGCCAGCAACGATGTCAAGACGGGCCATAGCGATCCGGGCGCGGTTGTCGTGTCACCCGGCATTGATGGCGTATTCTCTCTCTCAACCGTTCCCATGGGCGACGATGTCCTTGGAGGGCGCGGACAACTCCCGTCGTCGGCCGCTCCGCGGACGTTCACGTTGTACTACGTGACGCTGAAGCGCACCGACCCGACGCAGCGCTTCGCCGTGCAGAGCGTCGTCAACATGAATCCGCTGCCATTCCAGGTCAATCCGGCCTCGCCGATGCCGTCGAACGAATCGACGACCGCGCTGCCGACACCGCCGGGAGTGACATTGGGCGACCCGGCCCCGCAGTACCGCGACGTGATGTTCCCGGTCCCGTGGCGGGTGCAAATCAAGGTCAACGCCAACGTCACGCCGGCGGGCACGTGGCTTGCACCTTCCGGGATTCCGTCGACGGCCGTCGTGCCCGATCCCTCGGTCGGCGGGCTATCGGCCGGGCAGCGCCGGCAGATGGTCGCCATGTTTCCGGTTGGCCAGGTGTTCATCGACGAGGTCAGTGGTGAGGTCTACCGCGTGACGCGGCGGGTGCTCGGCGAGTCGTCGAGCGGCTCGGGCGTGCTCGACGAGGCCACGCTCACGCTCGACAAGGAAATCCAGCTCCACGTCGACACGATCGACGACGCGAGCAACGGCGACTTCACGCATCCGAACTGGGGCAACTGGACGCTCGATCCCGACCCGGACGGCAACGGGCCGATGACCGCCGAAGACTCGCGGGTGGTCTGGGTCTACCCGCCGGCCATCGAGCGCCGCGGCAACAACGTAAATAACGCCGACTTCGTCGGCCCGTCGCCAGTCGCCGGCCTCGAAATCCGCAAGCTCCAGCTCAAGCCCTGATCGGCCGGCCTTTTTGGAGCGCGGGCGTCCTCGCCAGCTGCTCGGCGATTGGAGCGCGGGCGTCCTCGCCCGCTGCTTTGTGGCGATGGTGGGCTGGCGTCCTCACCGGCCAAGGTCGCGGATCGTCGTTCCCCCCCACGAGTACCTCGCGCAAATCCGGGACACGCGCGCTCCGCTAGCGCGTCCCGGACAAAGGCGCCAAGGCGCAAAGAGCAACGGCTGTGGAGAACGCCTAATGGCCGGCGAGCTCGCGGCGGCGTGGCAGCCTGACCAAACGCGGCAGTCCCTTGGCGTCTTTGCGCCTTGGCGCGAGTTCTTTGCCTTTCCAGGGCCAAAGGCTCGGGAACGCCTTTCCTGAACCCTGAACCCTGAACCCTGAACCCTCCATTTTTCACTCGGGCTGGCTTTCCAATCGGAAATCGGACATTGAAAATCGGCCATTACGTGCTTTTCCGACACCTGTGGGCCGCGATAATGAGGTTGCTATGGCACCGCTGCAGGTACGCACAGCTCGCTCTTATGGGCCCCGTGGCACGGGCTTTCGTGGCACGGGCTTCCAGCCCGTGGATCGTCCCATGGGCTTCCAGCCCATGGCCGGTTACACGCACAAGGGAGCCGCTGTAGGAGGCGTCTGCGACGCCGAGGCTCGCGGTGGGGTCGCTGCTCCCGGGGTCCGCCACGGCCTGGAAGGCCGTGGGACGAATCACGGGCAGGATGCCCGTGCCACGGCACTCAGCACTGGCCGCGCTCATGCCACAGGACTCAGGACTCAGGACTCAGGACTCAGCACTGGCCTTGCCGCCTTCACGCTGGTCGAGCTGACCGTCTCAATCGGCATCCTGGCCCTGATGCTGGCCTTGGCCGGGGCGGTGTTCAAGTGGACGCTCGACTCGACCGGCCAGGCCCAGGCCCTGACCGACATCAACGAGCAACTCCGCCGCTTCGAGGCCGAAATCCGCGACGACCTGGCCAACGTCGATCCGGCCAACTCGCTCATGCTCCTCCAGACCAACTTCGCCAACGCCTACTGGACCAACGCTGGCCGCGAGGTCGACGGCGACCGAAACCCGCTCAACGGCTATCCGCACCCTTCGGACCCCGAGCGGGAGAATCCGTACCTGATCACCGACGCGGCGAACAATCCCTGGGCCATCGCCCAGAACGCCCTGATGCCGCCGCGGGCCGACATCCTCATGTTCTTCACCTCGCGGCCGGGCCACAGCTACAAGGACCCGACGCAGCACGCCTACATCCGCCAGGTCGTCTACGGCCACGCCGACATCGGCACGCTGAACGCGGCCGGAATGGTCGTCGTCAGCCCGGGCGACTACTTCTTCAACCCCGATCCGGGCACGCCGAACCCTGATCCGATTGCGGACCCCACAGTCACGTTCGGCGCGGCGACAACCAGTCCGCACGTGCTGGCCGCCCAGGATTGGCACCTCGCCCGCCGCAGCGTCCTGATCTCCAATTTGCCGGACAATCCCGCGAACGCCGATGCGTGGCTGATCCCGCAGATCGCCGCGCCTGGCGACCCACAGGCGGCGATGGTGCCGGTGGTCGTCACCGATGCGATCTCGGCTTGGAAGGACGAAGACCTCGTCGGTGGTGGTCTCGGGCACGACACGATCCTCGATGGCGGGTGCGACCTGGTGGGTCGATTCGTCGGCACGCTCACGGCAGCGCAGTTTGAATATCATCGGTCCATCGTCGGCTTGACCCCGGCGACGCCGGACCCCACGCTCGCGGCTCCGCATGTACCGATTCCCCAAACCTGGTACGGACGGACCCGGCTCGATCCGACGCCGCCGCCGCGGTTTGCCAATCGCATCGGGCCGTACCTGATGCCCAACTGTGCGTCGTTCAAGGTCGAGTGGACCGCGACGCCGAACGTGCTGACGGCCGGGTCACGACCGCTCGATCTGGATCGGGCTGTCTGGTTCGATATGCAGAATCCCAACGGGCCGTTCTGGGAGATCGATCCGGCCAATCTGCGCTGCCTGCAGCTCGAGCCGCAGAACGTGCCGCCGATCGCGATCGATTCCGACGCCAATGGACAGTCGGACATCGCCGAGGCGCTCGACAAGCTGCATGGGGCGCTCCAGGGCCGCTTCGTCGGACCGGCCGTCCCGCCGACGGTGCCGCCGACGCCGGACATCCATGCGGCAACGCCGATCTGGTATGCCACGAATCCGCACCTGTCGATCGCGGGCGGGACGTTGGATCCGTTTTTCCCGACCGCCCTGCGGATCACAGTGGACGTGTTCGATCCGAACAACCGCTTCGAGCGGCCGATCCGGCACGTGATCGTGGCCAAGGTCGGCTCGTAGGACCAGTACTGAGTGCTGAGTACTGAGTCCTGAGTTTGGTGGCACGGGCATCTTGCCCGTGAGCGTCGCACGGGCTTCCAGCCCGTGATCGTGTGGCAAGGGCTTTGAGCCATCAGTGCGTCGGGCACATGGCGAAGGTGAATAATGGCTGTGTGGTCCAGTTTGGGCCCAGTGCGGTGGGAAGATCGTAGAAGCGCATGAGGCAGAGCACGACAACCAGGGTTCAGCGTTCAGGGTTCAGGGTTCAGTATTCTGGGCCGAAGGCCCAGTGTCTGCCTTCGCTGACCCCTGACCTCTGCCCACTGACCCCTGCGCCCCAGTGCTCAGGACTCAGGACTCAGGACTCAGGACTGCGCCGCTCAGGACTCAGGACTCCGGACTCAGGACTGCGCCGCTCAGGACTCAGGACTCAGGACTCAGCACTCGCTCGCCGCCGCCGCCGCCGCGCGAGCGTGCTGGTGATGGTCGTCGCCCTGCTCGGCATCCTCTTCGTGGCCGGCGTGGCGTTCCTCTCGACCGTGCGCTTCAAGGCCAACCAAGTGCGCAGCGTGCAAGACGATCGCGTTCTGGTTGAGCTGACCGAAACGACGGCGCGAGAGATTCGCGTCCAGCTTGCCCGCTCATTCCTCGGATCCAACAGGATTCCCTGGGACTCCGATGACGCCGATCCTCTGAATCCGAACATTCCCGCCGACCGGTACGGCGATCTCTTCGGCTTTCACCCGCTCGCCGCGTCGATCGAGCCGCATCCCGACCCGTCGACTCTCGGCGAGCCGGTCTATTACCAGTTCTCGAACCTCACGAAGGCGATCCTGCGAATTCCTGCCGACCAGCCGTGTACCCCGGGGGTCTCGAATCCTCCCGGACCCGGGCAACATGACGCATTTGTGAACCCGGATCCGCTTGCATTCGGCGGCCTGTTGGGTGCGAATTGGGCTGATGCCGACGGCGACGGCGTTCCAGATTCGGAGTTCTGGCGATTGCCGGCCGAGGCGGTGCCGTTGTCGCTCCGTAAGCAGGCACAGTCGCTGCTGAATGATCCGGACGCGGACTTCTCGGGTCTTGGAGTCGGAACCAATCCGCCCCCGGCCGCACCGACAGACTTCGATCCAACCATGCTCGGCGATCCGAGCGACGTGTGGTTGGCCCTGCGGGTCGTCCCGCACGGCGGCATGCTCGACCTGGCCAACGCACACCCGGCCATGATCTCGTACGTGACCGGGATCGATCCGCTCACCACGCCGCTCGACCCAACCTCCTACTCGCCGATGGTCGAGCAGCAGCTTCGCTATCGCGGGATGCTGTCGCGCCGGCATGTGAACAGCGATGAGCCGTATCCGCTCCCGGCGCCGTTGGTGAACCTCTTCACCCGCGACAGCGGCGGCGTGCACGTCGACCAATGGTGGCCGCTCTCGATTGCCGACGCGATGAGTCCGGACTTCGCGATGTTCGTGGGATGGACCGACGATAACATCACGAATGCCCAGTACGACCTGCGCCATATCTCAACGATCACGAGCCACGACGATGTGCTGCGGCGAGGCAGCAACGTCGTATTGCCGCCGGCGAACTTCGCACTGGCAAGCTACCCGAACATTGACCCAACCACGGGCATGACGGCTGCGCCCGCCGGGCCGTACGCCGCGATGCTGGCCGGGCGCATGCAACTCAGTCTGCCATGGATCGAGAACCAGTTACTAAATGGCGCCCTCAACACAAATGATCCGGGTGTAGGTGGGGTCGATTCGATCGCGTCCGATCCAAATGATCCAATGGCGCATCCCAATGCTGGTTTGGCGGTTCAGTTGATTATCGAGTCTTTCTCGCTGATGCTTAAGAGCGTCGACGACGTGATGGTTCCGAACTTGGACGGCAGTGTCGGCACTCCGACAACTCTCGACATCGAGCGTGATCGTGCGATCCAGGCCGCGATGCTGGCCGCCAACCTGATCGACTTCGCGGACTCCGATGAAGAGCCTTGCCGCCTGACCGCAATGTGGGGGCCGAGTAACGTCACAGGTGCATCGCCTGGGAACGAAGTTGACGAAGATGGAAACGGGTTGGCCGATTGGACCGTATTCGGCGTGGAGCGCCAGCCGTTCATCTCGGAGATCTACTCGCAAGTGAGCGGACCGGCGCTCAACGAGTTCGTCATTGCGATCGAGCTGCAGAATCCATATCTGACAGACCTACCCGCGATGAACGCGGCGGATACGTACTATTTGCAAGTCAATGCAGACCCGCCGGTCGCGTTGCAGATGTTGCCGACGGCGGAAGACCTAAAGGTCTATGTCCAGGATCAGGGCGGTGCCCTGACGGGATTAACATCGCACGAGGCTTTTCTCACCCCCGTGTCAACAAACCCGCTCATGCCCGGCGATGCTGTGACGCTCATCCGTCGAGTCGTCTACAATGGCGTGCCGATTGACATCATCGTCGATCAGTTCCCCATACCGTCCAGTTTTCCGCCGCCCGCGCTGGCGAGCGGTCCAACGGCATTTGGAACGAGCCAGCGCGAGGCTCCGCTGACGGCGACAGCTCCGCCCACCCCTCCGGACGGTCGCAACTGGATGGTGGCGATGCCGTGGACCAACCACGACCACGCCCGGTTGCAGAATTATCCTGCTCTGATGACGCCACCTGAGGTTCCCACGCTTGAGGCGCGAAACAACGTGAGCATCGCTTCCGCGAAGCCGATTCAAGTGCTCCTCGACGGATCCGGTGATTTGTCCCTTGCGTTTCCAACGACGGGAAGCCTGCTCTTGTTGCTCGACCGAAGCCACCTCGTGAGCGCGGCCGGTGTGTCGCTACCGTTCAATGCTCAGTTGCTGAGCACCGTATTTGACGACTTTGGCGACGCCGATGGCGATCAGAGCGTGGTCGAGCCGATTGATGCGAACGGGGACGATGTGCCAGATTCCTGGGACACGGACATGGACGGCAAACCCGACGCCGATGCGAACGGCGACGGCGTGCCCGACTCAATCGAGCGTATCGATATCGGCCGAATACCCGTTTTCGATCAGGCCCGCAAGGCTCAGTCGTCGGCGGGAATCATCGAGCGGATCGATCAGGGCGGTACGGCCAACACCGCCGTCCGCGCTGGCAGCGACGACGTCCAGCTCGCAATGGTCGGGACTACGACGTTGGCCGGTCAGCAGATCATCGGTCCTGGGACGGACGGCGTGCTTCAAAGCGTACCGAACGATTCTGACGGCGACGGCATTCCAGAGCCGCTCGCGGATCCCGCCACGGATCAATACGACGGCTACGCACCGGACTATCGGCTGGATGTTCCCTGGGGCCAGTTGGTCTACGACTTTTTCACGGCCACGCCGCTCACGCACACTCGTCCGGCATACAACACCGCCATGGCGCCGGTCGACTTGTACCCGAACATCGACGCGGACGGCGTCCGTGCCAGTGGGCGCGTCAACATCAACGCTGCCACGTGGCAGGTGATCGCCGGCGTTCCGATGCTCAACCAGATAGGCGAGGCGCCGCCGGGCCAGCCGACGCTGCCGGCAGCGCTGAGCGTCGCCAACATCGGCAACGTCGACCTCAACGGCGACGGCGTTCCGAATGACTACCTCGCCGGACCTGACGGCACGTCCACGTCCGTGACCATGACGCCTCCGACCGGTGCGCCGGTAAACATGCTGGTGGTCGGCGAGCGCCTGGCTCGCGGAGCCGTGGCCTACCGCGAGCGCCGCAATGTGGCCGTTCGCACGGGCTTGAACACCATCGACGGCTACAATCTCGGCTACGGTAGCGCCCGCAGCGGTGCGGTCAATGCCGAAGGCCGCGCGGTGCGAAGCGGGCCTGGCATGTTGACGGTCGGCGAGCTGGCCAACGTCGCCACCCCGCCGGACTATCTAGTGGGCAGTGCGCCGCCTGAGCCGTGGATGCCGCCGACGATCGCGGCGGGTGATCATCGCCGCTACCAGATCGACGCCGGCCGGTATGACGCGGCGAACTTTGCGGCGCCGAATGCTGCGACCGACACCTACCTCCACGCCGTCGCCCGGCTGGTGGCCATCACCGACTGGCTGACGACCCGCTCGCACACGTTCACGGTCTACGGCGTGCTGCGCGGGAACGGCTCGAACGCCGCGACCGACGCCCGGGCGGTCCGCTTCCAGGAAACGATCGACCGCCTGCCCACCGTGCTTGGGGGCGACCCGCAGCGCATCGGCGAGCTGATCATCGAGCCGTACAAGAACTGATCCGCCCGACATCTCGCGCAGAGACGCAGAGGCGCAAAGGGAGCTATCCCCGTGCCCCAGGCCGGCCGTTTACCCTTGGTGCCTTTGCGCGAGGCTCGCTTGCCGGGCCGCTGACCTAACAATTTTCTAACTTTTCGCTTGCCAAACGGCGGTGGGGCGGTCATACTGGCGGTGCGGGCGAGGAGGTCCCGGATGTGTCGCTACTGGTCACGGGCAGTATCGGCATCGACTCGGTCAGCACGCCGCACGGCGTGGCGGAGGGCGTGTTGGGCGGGTCGGCCGTCTATTTTTCGTTCGCGGCCACGGCTTATGTGCCCGTCCGGCTGGTCGGCGTTGTGGGCGACGATTTTCCGGATGCGTTCCACGAGCTGCTCCGCTCGCGGCCGATCGACCTGGCCGGCCTCGAGCGGCGGGCCGGCAGCCGCACGTTCCGCTGGACCGGCCAATTTCAAGGGGCCATGAACGAGGCCCACACGCTCGATGTGCAGCTCAACGTGCTGGCCGAGCCGGGCGCACGCGTGCCGCCGGCCTTCGCCGACAGCCGCACCGTCTTCCTGGCCAATACGCATCCGGCCCTGCAGCGCGACCTGCTGGCCCAGCTTCACGGGCCGGCTTTGACCGTCTGCGACACCATGAACCACTGGATCACCACCGAGCGGGTCGAACTCGAAAAGACGCTGGCCGGCGTCGACGGCGTGATCCTCAACGATGGCGAGGCCCGCCAGCTCACCGGCCACGCCAACGTGATCGAGGCCGGCCGGGCCATTCGCGAGATGGGGCCCAGCTTCGTCGTCATCAAGAAGGGCGAGCATGGCGCCATGCTGTTTGCCGACGCGGGCGTCACCTCGATCCCGGCCTTCCCGACGCCCGACGTGCGCGACCCGACCGGCGCGGGCGACAGCTTCGCCGGCGGCATGTTGGGCTATCTGGCCGAGCAGAACCGCTTCGATTACGCCACGCTGCGGCGGGCGCTGATCCGCGGCACGGTGGCATCGTCGTTTGTGATCGAGGATTTCTCGCTCCGCCGCGTGCAGGCCGTCACGCGGGCCGACGTCGACGCCCGCGTGCGGCATTATTGCGAAATGCTGCGGTTCGAGTGATGAGTCCTGAGTCTTGAATGCTGAGTGCTGAGTACTGAGTACTGAGTTCCGTGCCACGCGATGGCCGTGGCGCGACGCTGCCACGCTTGTACCGCAGACCTCCAGGTCTGCGAGTCTAACGAGCGGCCGTGTCAGTGGCCGCTGGCACTGGTGAGGTCGGGCGAGCGGCACCACGGGACTCGTGAGGCGGCGCATTGCGGCTGTTCGTGGCCATCGAGTTGAGTGAGGCGGTTCGGGCCGCCATGGAGCGTGCGCAACAATCGCTCGCGAACGTCGATCGGCAGGTGCGCTGGACACCGCCCGAGCAGTTGCACTTGACGCTCAAGTTCCTGGGCGAGGTTGCGGATGCAAGCGTGCCGGCCGTCTGTGACGCCGGCAAGCAGGCGGTGGCCGGCGTGAGTGCGCTGCGCATGAGCTTCGCGGGCTTCGGGTGCTTCCCGCCCGGCGGACGCGTGCGGATCGTCTGGGCCGGCTTGTCCGAGCCAAGCGGCGAGCTGGCCCGCTGCCAGGACTCGCTTGACGGCGCGTTCGAGGCGTTCGGCGTCGCGCGTGAGCAGCGGGCGTATTCGCCGCACGTCACGATCGGCCGCGTGCGCGAAGACTCTAGCGGCGGCGGGCTGCGGCGGGCCGTGGCGGAACTGAGCGCTGGCCCGATCGAACAGGTCGCCGACAGCATCGTGATGATGCAGTCGGTGGTATCACGCGGCGGGGCGGTCTACACGCCGATCGCTCGTTGGCCGTTGGCGGCACCGCGGGCGTAGGCGGATTCCGCCGACGCGACGGCGACCGCGGGGATACGCCAGGCGTTGGACTCGCAGACCAAGTGGTCTGCGGTACAAGCGCCGCGGCCGGCGTGGCCAGAAGCCGCTCGTTAGACGCGCAGACCTGGAGGTCTGCGGTACATGCGTTGCGGTACCAGTGTTGCAGGAGCGAACATGAATCGCGAGCAAACCGAGAACCGTGCCCAAGCGCTGAGCCGGGCCGTCCAGCAGATCGAGAAGGCCTACGGCAAGGGGTCGATCATGTCGCTCGATAACCTGCGCGCCAATGTCGAGGGCATCTCGACCGGCGTGCTGTCGCTCGATCTGGCCCTGGGCGGGCGCGGCCTGCCGCGCGGCCGCATCGTCGAGATGTTCGGACCGGAAGCGTCGGGCAAGACCACGCTGGCCCTGAGCGTCATCGCGCAGGCCCAGCGGGCGGGCGGCGTGGCGGCCATCGTCGACGCCGAGCACGCCATGGACCCCACCTGGGCCAAGCGCTGCGGCGTCAGCCTCGAGAACCTGCTGGTCAGCCAGCCCGAGTCGGGCGAAGAGGCGCTCGAGATCACCGAGCTGCTCGTCCGAAGCGGCGCGGTTGACGTGATCGTTGTGGACTCGGTGGCCGCGTTGATCCCGAAATCCGAGATCGAGGGCCAGATGGGCGACGCCCAGATGGGCGCCCAGGCTCGGCTCATGAGCCAAGCCATGCGCAAGCTCACCGCGGCCATCGGCAAGGCTCGCTGCATCGTCGTTTTCATCAACCAGATCCGCATGAAGATCGGCGTCATGTTCGGTAACCCTGAAACGACGCCGGGCGGCAAGGCGCTCAAGTTTTACAGCTCGGTTCGAATCGACATCCGCCGCATGTCGACGGTCAAGGAGGGCGAGACCGCGATTGGAAGTCACATCAAGGCGAAGGTCGTGAAGAACAAGGTCGCCGCGCCGTTCCGTGAGGCCGAGTTCGACATCATGTTCGACAGCGGCATCAGCCGGGAAGGCGATCTGCTCGACCTCGCGGCCGCCCACCACATCGTCGAGAGAAGCGGCGCCTGGCTCAGCTATCGGGACGTGCGCCTCGGGCAGGGCCGCGAGAACGCCAAGCAGTTCCTGCGCGATAACGCCGACCTTTTCAACGAAATCCAGGCCGCGGTGATCGCCGCCCGCGACCCACAGCCGGCCCACGCAGCGGGCGACAATTCCACCCCAACCGCCGCAAACGGCGACGGAATCGGGTCAAAAAGACGTAAAACTAAGCAATAGCCACTACTAATTGAAAGAAAATCGCGATTTCGGTAAATTAAAGCTGGCAATGGCTTGCGGTCCGTGGGTATAATCCCGCCAACGGTTCGCGCCAGCGCCCGCTCGGCTTTGGGTATCGGTCAACGTTGTCACGCTCGGCCGCATAGGGTATTTACCCTAATTTTGAAGAATGGGGTGGACATCGGAAGGATTGCGGCCATAATACGAGGCGACGGTACGGCCAGGCGGCCATCGGACCGGGGCTCGAGGGACGGGTGATGACGGGCGGATCGGAGGACACTCAAGTGGTACGGGACATCGCCAAAAAGCCATCGAAGCCGGTGCAGCGCGGGGCGGATCAAGAAACGGACGAGGCGGATCGACCCGGCGATCAGCCGGTCCCGCGATCGAAAGCGAGATTGAAGATCATGGGCGTGAGACACCACATCAAGGTTTTGATCGTCGATGACGATCCGGCGGTGTGCAAGACGGTGGGTCTGCTGCTGGAGGACCACGGCTACAAGCCGCGTACCTTCACCGACCCGCAGAAGGCGATCCGCGCCGCGGACGACGAGTCGTTCCAGATCGCACTGATCGATCTGCGGATGCCGTCGATGGACGGAGTCGAGGTGGTCGAGCGCCTCAAGCAGATCGACGACCGCATGAGTGCGATCGTGATGACGGCCTATCCCGACCTGGACACGGCCACCGAAATGATGCGGCGCGGCGCGTGCGATTACATCAGCAAACCGTTCAACCAGGACGACTTGATTGCCGCGGTCGACCGCGCGGCGCAGAAGCTCGGCCTCATCTACACCAGCGAGCACGATCTGAACCGCCTGATCGGACAGCGCATCCGGGCCGAGCGCCTGAGGCAGAACCTGACGCTGCGGCAGCTTTCCGACCGCACCGACCTGACGACCTCTCAGTTGTCGCAGGTCGAGCTGGGCAAGAATGCCGCGTCGATCTGGGCACTGGCACGCATCAGCAACTCGCTCGGTCAACAGCTTTCCGTCTTGCTCAACGGCTTGTAAGTCACTGTGAGCGAGGCGTAGCCTCCGAGCGGGTGGCACGGGCAAGCGCTCCAGTGCGCCGGGATTGCCCGTGCAGACCACGCGACCCTCTCTCGTCAGCACGGGCAAGCGATCGTCGTCCCGGCGCCGCCGCGACGACGATCGCTTGCCCATGCCACCCACAATGAGGTGCGCCGCGATGCTAACCCGTCGCTCGCTCTTGAAACCCGATGGCGCAGCGTCGCGCGGGTCGATGGCGCTTGGTGCGGTCACTGAACGTCGAGCGATAGCAGGAAGTCCTGCACGCCGCTGCGGCGTTGGTCCTCGAGCTTTCGTGCGTCCGCCACGGCCGCGCGGGATTTCTCGATCTGCGTTTCGAGCGCGTCGAACTTCTGGAGCTGGCGGTTGTAGGGGTCGCTGCCGGTCTGCAGGGTCTTGAGGTTCTCGCGGACGCGGCCCTGCTCGGCGACCGCTTCGCTGGCCTGTTGCTCCAGCCGCGTTCGCTGGCGGATCGCTTCATCAAGCTCCGTGCGGAGTGCGATGACGCGCTCCAAGGCCGACTTGACCGCCGGCGTGATCACGCGAGCGGACAGATAGAATCGGATGGCGTTGAAATCCAGGTCGGTCAGGCCAACCGACTGATCGGTGACGCGCTCCAGCACGACGCGGTGCGTGGCAGTTTTGCCGGCGGGCACGGCGACCTTGAAGCGCAGCAGATTCTCCGTCCGCTCGAACGGCTCCTTCGGCTCGATCAGTGTCCAATCGTTGTTGTAGGGCTGCTCGATCAGCAGCGTGCGCTCGGCGTCGTCCTTGTTGCGGATCGTGTACGTGCGATCGTCGACGTATTTGTGCCGGTGCCAGAGCGTGCCCTTGACGATTCGTAGGCTGACCAGCTCGTCCGGGTGGCTCGACGACTCGCTGAGCACGTCCATCTGCAGGTCGAGGGCATACGCCACCAGCCGCGTTTCGCCGGGCGACAGGTCGGGCAGCCTGGCGTCGCCGGCGTAAACGTTGCCGTCGAACAGCGTGACCGGTCCCTGCATCAAGTGCAGGCCGCTCGTGTTGGTGAGCTGCAGGCCGTTGAGCGGATGCTTGGGGTGCGTGGCCGGGTTGTAGATGCTGAGCTTCTCGCCGTCGATCTCATCGTTCACGATTGGGAGCATGGCCGAATGGCGGCGCGGGATCGAGACGGGCGTGCGGATGGCATACTCGAACAGCTCGCCCGCATCTTGGGCCGCCGCGATCGACGCGACGCCGCTCCGGCCCAGGTCCATTACGCCGTCGCCGTCGGCTTCGGCACGACGCTTGTCGTCAGCCGGACCGCGCCGAAAGGCCCTGGCGGCGGTCATCGGCGCGGCGGGCGCTTTCGCCCGTTCTTCGAGGGCAGTCGCGGCATCTGCCAGCAGCTTTTCGCCCGCGAATCCGGCCTCGAGCTCGGGCGGGCGAAGCGAGGCGTACAGCTCCAGCTCGACCTGCGGGCGCGGCACATAGATCGGCGTGTACAAGTCCATCGTGAACGAGATCGGCCGGCCGGAGATCAGCGAGAGCTGCACGTCCTTCCAGTCTTCTTCGGTGGCGTTTTCGACCGTGGCCCAGCCCTGCAGGAACGGCTGCTCATCGCGCGACAGCACCAGCCGATAGCTGGTCTTCCACAACGGCGCCTCGAGCAGGTACGAGGCGCGCACGCGGCGTGTGCCGTTGCCGTCGAATTGCAAGACGACGCTCTTCTTGTCGGCGTCGTGACTGCCGGCCAGCGTCCGCAGCGCGTTGCGCAGCTCGGCATCCACCTTCTCGTTGGTCAGCTTGATGCCCTGCACTTCACTGAGGCGAAGCTGCTGCAGGCCCGCCTCGGTCAGCAGGTTCAGGATGTCGCGCTCAACGACGGCCTCGCCAGCCGCGAAATGCTCCTGCTCGACGCCGAGGATCACGCCGGTTACGGCCCGGGTGCCACTCACCTCGACGCGCTCGCCACGAAGCTGATCGAGAAGCTGGCCGAGCGTGGGCTTACCGGAGATGTCGACGCCGAAGCTCTGGAGCGCCTTCTCGAGCGGGTCCTGCGAGGCATAGCTGACCGCTGCGATCGTGCCGCCGTCGAAGTCCTGCAGGACGAGCGACTTGAGGATGTCGTTGATCTGCGCCGTTCGAAAGGCCAGTTCGGCCGTGTCGCTGTTCTGCACCGTCCCGCTGCACTCGAAGTAGCCGACACCGCTCGAGAACAGCGCGACGCGCGTGACCCGCAAGTCGGCTGCGCGGGTGATCCCGATCGAGCCCGCCGTCAACACTGCTACGCCCATCAGGATAGTACGAAGCTGGTTCATTGGGTTTCCTCCCGATATTGATCGGCCGCGATGACCCTCCACGTGTGGTCCCCGTCCATTCGACGAACGCCCGGCCGACAGGTTCCGCCGGCGAATAAACTAAACCGGCGCGTGGGTTTAGGCGACCGTTTGCGGCGAACGACAAAGGTCCTGCACGGGGCGGCGTGACGAGGGGCATGGGTCCAAAGCGACCGCGCGGGGCGATCTCCTCATCAGCGCCTCGCGCCGCGGCGTCGGGCGTTCGAGCCTGTTATGACAACGGGTCGCCCGGCAGGGGCATCTTGCTGGCCCGGAATGGTTGGGTCATCCGTACGCCTGAGGAGCTCGAGCGCTCGCGTTCAACTGGCCGCCGGGGTCGTCCGATATAACGCCCGTCGGTCCGCGCCGGACGGTTTCGGTGGCGTGAGCCGACGAGCGGAGCCGTTCGGCAGCACGCGCCAAGCCGGGAATTCCCGAGGGAGCGAGTACATGAAGCCGCAGATTCTGGACGCCATCAAGAAGTCCGCCGCCGTCCCGTCGATGCCGCAGGTGGTCATGCGGTTTCTCGAGATTATTCAGGATCCCGACTTCAGTTATGACGACGTGGTCAAGGTCCTATCGGCCGACGCGGGAACGGTCAGCGAGCTGCTGCGGCTGGCCAACTCGGCCCTGTTCGGGGTGTCGCGCAAAGTCGTCTCGCTGCGGGCGGCCTTGACGCTGCTCGGCCCGCGGCGGACGCGCTCGCTCGTGCTGGGCCGTTACCTCATCGAGACGATGGGCAAGCAGGATCCGGCCGGGCTGGACGCCGGTTACTACTGGCGGCGTTCGCTCGCCCGTGCGGCGCTGGCCACGCGGCTGGCCGACGCGGTGGCGCGGCAGCATAAGGACGAGGCCTTCATCACGGCCCTGCTTGCGACGGTTGGCATTCCGATCCTGGCGCAGGCCATGCCGAAGGCGTACGGGCCCCTGGCGGCGCGCTATGCCCCTCACGGCACGCCGTTCACGCTGGACGAGGAGCGGGCGCTGGTCGAGACGACGCACGCCGAGGTAGGCGCTGAGGTGCTGGCGCATTGGGGCCTGCCTGAAGCAGTGTGTCAGGCAGTCGGTTGCTACCCGCTGAACGTCACCGGCACGGACGAGGCGCACGTTCTAGCGCGAGTGACCGGCGCGGCCGAGCGCTTGGCTCGACTGCTGTGTGAGGTGCCGGACACGAGCACGCTTGTGCCCGAGTGTTCCGTCGCCGCACAACATGCAGGCACGGACCTGAACGTGCTGGTTCGAGTGCTGGGTGAGATCGAGAAGGATGTGGAGGAACTCTCGTCGATTCTGCACGTCGACGTAATCCCGAGCGCAACGTACAAACAGATCGCCAAGGCCATTCAGGACCAGCTTGCTCAGAGCACAACCGGTTGATGTCGCGACGCGTCTGGCGGCGGCCTGTCGCGGACTCCGCGAAGGGCGCGAGTCGGATCGACGCTAGCTATGCTTTATAAATAGCATGGCGAACGTGCGATCAGGCGTCTGTCGTGCGTGTGTCGGCCGATTCAACTTGAATCGCGGGTTTCGTTTCGAGTAGAGTAGCGGTTGGGGAAAGGGAGAGCCAATTGTCGCCTGGACCGCTCAAGCGGGGCGGGCGCCGAGCCACGGCGATCCCGAAGCATTCCAGAGATGCGCCGATCTCGGGAGGCGTGCCGCGAAACGGTCGCGTTGTGCGGTCGAACGCGCGGCCTGGCGTTTTTGCGCGAGCCATCCGCCGCGCAGGAGGAGACGTGATGAAGCGGTTCAAAGCCAGTCCAACGATCGCGGTCGCAACCGTCGCGCTGGTGGTTGCTTCGGCGAATGCCTTCCAGCCGACCGTCGATGGGACGATCGCCGGCGACGCATACGGCCCGGCCCGGGCGGTGCAGGCGGTTCAGACGCAGTTCGGCGACAATCAGAGTGAGTTGAACGCCGCCTACGGTACGATCGAGTCGGGGCGATTGTACCTGGCATTGACGGGCAACCTCGAGGCGAATTTCAACAAGCTGGAGATCTTCATCGACTCGCAGGCCGGCGGCTTCAACCAATTTCCGAACACCATGCCGGGCAACGACGGCGTGGGTGTGATGACCGGGCTGTTCTTCGACACCGGCTTCGATGCCGACTATCACCTGATCATCCGCCGCGGCAACGCGGGTGGCAACGACCTCTTCGACGTCGACATGGCGATTCTCGGCACCGCCAACTTTTCGGCCTACTCGGACATCTTCGGCGGGCTGGAAGGCTCGGCCATGACCGGCACCGGTCCCGGCAACGCCAGCCCGCTGGAAGTCGCCTACAACAACGCCAACATGGCCGGCGTAGCGGGCGGCACCGGTGCGGCGGATCAGGCGGCCGCCATGGCCGTGCAGACCGGCCTCGAATTGAGCATTGCCCTGTCCGACCTGGGCAACCCGGCGGGCGCGTTCAACATCCTCGCGTTTGTGAACGGGAGCGGACACCACTTCGCGTCGAACCAGTTCCTCGGCTCGCTTACGCCGCCGCAGGGCAACCTCGGGGGCGACGGCAACGGCAACTTCACCGGCGAGTTGAACATCGACTTGGACAACTTCGCCGGTCAACAATGGTTCACGGTGCCTGAGCCGGGCTCGCTGCTGCTGCTTGGCGCCGGGCTGGTCGGGTTGCTGCGGCGTCGCGCGTAGCCCACTTTGACGGGGCTTCGTGGCCTCGTCTTTCAATCGATTCTGATGGTTCTTGGGCCGCGCCTGACTACGGGCGCGGCCCTGCTCGTTCTTGAACTGATGCTTACATAGCTCCGCGACCGGCGACCCGTGGTCGCGGCCGCCGGCCCATGCCCGCATGATCCAATGGTCTCGTTTGCGGCACTTGAAATGTGACCACGGCGCGGCTATGTTCCTTGCACGTGGTAGCGGCACACCGTATGGTCAGGCCGGCTAGCCCGGCTGCGGCCTAAGCTTAACATACCGTAAACAAGAGGTTTACGATCGGTCCGCACAATGCGTGTATCGTTCGGCCGCTCCTCACCTCGAAGCGTTTCGAGGCTGGGTCGGTGCCGCAGTGACCGGCGGGCCAGGAGCGCGCCGGGGGAAACACAAGATGCGCAGTTCGCCTTCGGCAGATGGGCAGAGGCGACTCGCGCCGAGAAGATAAGCATGGAAAGCCTCGCACAAGTTCGAAATATCGGGATCAGCGCTCACATCGACTCGGGCAAGACGACGCTTACCGAGCGCATGTTGTTCTACGCCGGCCGTATCCACCGCATGCAGGAGGTCAAGGGCAAAGACGGCGGGGCGACCATGGACTACATGGAGCTCGAGAAGGAGCGCGGCATCACCATTACCAGCGCCGCCACGCGGATCGAGTGGAACGATCACCACATTAACATCATTGATACACCTGGCCACGTCGACTTCACCATCGAGGTCGAGCGCAGCCTGCGCGTGTTGGATGGCGCCGTGTTGGTGTTGTGCGCCGTCGCGGGCGTTCAGTCGCAGTCGATCACGGTTGACCGGCAGATGAAGCGCTACCGCGTGCCGCGCATCGCGCTCATCAACAAGATGGACCGCACGGGCGCTGATCCGGCCCGCGTCGTGATCGAATTGGAGACGAAGCTCGGCCACGTGGCTGTGCCGATGCAGATCCCGATCGGCGCCGGCGACGAGTACGAGGGGGTCGTCGACTTGATCGAGATGAAGGCCGTGCGGTTCGCCGGTCCCAATGGCGAGGATATCGAAGTCAGCGATATTCCGGCCAACCTCAAGGACGAAGCCGACCGCGCCCGGCACGGTATGCTCGACGCGCTCAGCCTTTATGACGACGAGTTAATGGAGATTCTGCTGGGAGAGTTGCAGCCCAGCGAGGAACTGATCCACACGGCCGTCCGTCGAGCGACGCTGGCCCGCGAGATCACGCCGGTCTTCATGGGCAGCGCCTATACGAACAAAGGCGTGCAGCGGCTGCTCGACGCCGTGGTGCGTTACTTGCCGAGCCCGCTCGATCGCGTGGCCTACGCCAACGACAACGCCAACGAAGGCGCCGAAGTGGCCGTCACGGCCGATCCCGACGCGCCGCTGGTAGCGATGGGCTTCAAGATCGTCGATGAGCCGTTTGGCCAACTCACGTACACCCGCGTCTACCAGGGCAAGATGGAGAAGGGCGGGCAGTATATCAACTCCCGCACCGGCAAGAAGCAGCGCATCAGTCGCATCCTGCGCATGCACGCCGACAAGAAGGAAGACCTGGCCGAAGCCGGCGCCGGCGACATCGTGGCCCTGATGGGCATCGACTGCGCCTCGGGCGACACGTTCTGCGACGCCGCGATCAACCTGTCTCTGGAGAGCATCCACACGCCTGAGCCGGTCATCGCGCTGGCCGTCCAGCCATCCACCTCGAAGGACCGCGACAACATGTCGAAGGCCCTGAGCCGCTTCATGCGCGAAGACCCGACGTTCCACGTCCGCGTCGATGAGGAGAGTGGCGACACGCTGATCTCGGGTATGGGCGAGTTGCACCTGGAGATCTACGTCGAGCGGATGAAGCGCGAGTACAAGGTGCAGCTCGAGGTCGGCCGGCCCAAGGTGAGCTACCGCGAGGCGCCGACGGCCGAGTACCAGTTCAACTACAAGCACAAGAAGCAGACCGGCGGCTCGGGCCAGTACGCGCACGTGGTCGGCAAGCTCGTGCCGCTGCCGCTGGATGCCGAGAACGACTACGAGTTCGAGAACGAGGTGGTTGGCGGCCGCATCCCGACCGAGTACGTCCCGTCGGTCGACAAGGGCTTCCAGATGGCTCGGGCCAAGGGTCCGCTGGCCGGCTACGAGATCGTCAAGGTCAAGATGATCCTGCAGGACGGCAGCTCGCACGCGGTCGACTCGAGCGACCTGGCCTTCCAGATCTGCGGCCGCGACGCCTTCAAAGAGGCGTTCCTGCGGAGCAAGCCGGTGCTCTTGGAGCCGATCATGAAGGTCGAGGTCGAGGTTCCGACCGAGTTTACTGGCAACGTCTCGGGCGACATCGCCTCGCGCCGCGGCCTGATCGTCAACTCAGAAATCAAAGATCTGGTCAGCGTCATCACGGCCGAGGTCCCGCTGGCCAACATGTTCGGCTACTCGACCGACGTCCGCAGCATGACCCAGGGCAAAGCCACCTTCAGCATGGAGTTCCTCTGCTACCGCCGCACCCCGGCCAGCATCCAGGCCGAAGTGATCGAAGCCGCTCAGAAGGCCAAGAAGGAAGGCGCGAAGAAGTAGGACTCAGAGGCACTGAGAAGCTGATGACGAAAGCGAGTCGAGGCCGCATGTGTAGGAGCAGTCTCTGACCGCGAGTTGCGGATCGCGTCGCACGGGGGCACGATAGCCTCCGTGGCTTACACGATCGACTACTCGCCCGAATCTGAGTCTCACCTGCGGGCGCTGACTGCGCGCCAACAGCAGATGGTCCTTGCGTTGACCGCCAGTTGACGCATCAGCCCACAGTCGAGACGCGCAATCGCAAGCAGTTGCGCCCCAACCCAATCGCTCCGTGGGAACTTCGCATCGGCGATCTGCGCGTGTATTATTACGTGAGGGAGCTGCCTGACCCGCTCGTCCTCATTCGGGCGATCGGGATCAAGGTTCACAATCAACTCCGCATCGGTGGCGAGGAGGTGCAGCTATGAAGAAGGTCGCCCTTGGCAACGCAACAGCATCGCTGGCGGAATACGCTCGCCAGATTGACGACGGTCCGCTACTCGTTACCGAGCGCGGGAAGCCCTTGGCCGCACTGGTGTCCGTTCGAGATGCCGACGCCGAGAGCCTAGCGCTCAGTATGAATCCGAAGTTCCTGGCGATCCTCGAACGATCTCGCCAGCGACATGAGACGGAAGGCGGAATCTCGCCAGACGAGATGCGCCGGCGATTGGGCTTGAGCCGTGCGACGACACGGCGCGGCTCAAAACGATCGGTGCGCCGGGGCACCAGCTAATCGTTCGTATGCGCGTCCGGATCGGGAAGGAGTACCCACGTTGAAATCGTTAGCACTGAGCAAAGCTACCGCGCCGCTGGCCGATTACGCGCGAAATGTCGCCGAGGGTCCTGCTGACAGTGCGCGGACGGCCCGTGGCCGCATTGGTGCCGATCACGAGTGGTGACGTCGAATCGATCTCGCTGGGCACCAATCCCGATTTTCTAGCCCTGATCGAAGCCTCGCGCCGCCGCCAACGCGCCGAGGGCGGCACGCCGCTGGCCGAAGTGCGGCGCGAGTTCGGTCTACCGCCGACGGGATACAGGCGCCGACGCAAGCCGGCCCGTCGAAAGCGCGAGTAGACGTTCAGCGCGAATCTCCACGAGGATCGCTCCGAGACGCCGGTCCGTTCGTGCGTACCAGACGATTGATCCCATCACCGATCGGAGACCAGAGGGGGCACGCCGTGCTACGGAGTCGCCTGATTACCACGGCGCTTTCGCGGCCACCGAGTATCTTCGGATTCCGACCCCACCGCGAGGGCTCCTAGCACGACCAGAATCACAACGAAGCCTTTGCGCAACCCAGAGTCGGCGCGGAATCGGTGGAAAACCTCGCCCGACGACACGTAGCCGGCAACCATCAAGGCAGTGAAACCGGCGAGCGCCAGCGCACCGGCCAGTCCGGTGAAAAATGCTCGTTCCCGAATGTTCCGACAGACCTTCTCGACAAGCACACGTGCTGGATAGCTGAAGCACGCCCCACACACCACGCAGGCAATCAACGTGAACCCCAGCCCGACGAACAGCTTCTGCCAAATCCAGTCGATGGCGCGCCAAAACCAAGGCATTATCCTGGTCATGCTCGCTGACCAATAGAGCCGTGTGGTCCAGTCGTTCAGCCAGAAAACACCCGCGACCACGTACGTCACGATCCACCCGAGCGCGAGCCCCAAAGGCAGAGACAGGAGCACCCGCAACAGAACTGCGGGACTCCATGCAATTGGCTCACTCGACATCGGGTGCTGCATAGGCAAGCTCCTTCGCCTGATTCTCTCAAACCCAGCACTCCGGCCACCACAGTTCCAGCTGCACGGGCCTAATAGCATTCCTTCCCAGCACCGAGCGTGATATCCAGGATCGCTCGGCATCCGGGGCAGCGTACGCGGACTGGCTCGACTTATGGCATCGTCATCCGGTACGCGATCATGATGAACACTCACGCCGCGACTGCCTTTTTGCGGAACAGACGGTCGAGAAGGTCAACGCTGGTCGCGTCTTGGCGCCGCCTCCGAATTCGCACGCGGACGGCGCACGAGTACAAGTGCAGCGAGGAGACCACCACCGAGTCCGATCTGCAGCCCACCCATGTAACCGTAATAGCGAAGCAGGCTGCTTCCTGCCGTTGGCCTCATCGTCAGCACGCCTGGAAAGCCGCTCATCAGGTTGGTGGGGACCGCAGCCCAGAACCAACACGTGCCCACAGGAGTGCGCTCTGCGTTGCGCAGAATTGCACTGACGGTAGAAGTCGGCGGCAATTGGCGCGACGACGCCAAGGACGTACAGACGTTCACGAGCCCGCCGAGCACAAACATGCCGATAGCGGCATACCTGACCCACGGTCGTGGTCGATGGAGGAGCAGCGCGCCGACAGTCAGGGAAGGAATACTAAAGAGAGCGGGTCACTCATCCAGGCCCGGTGCCGAGACGCCCGCAAACTTCGGCGCAACGCCGCGGTCCCAGAATTGCCAGAGCCGCGCAACGCTGTACGGATAGAGAGCATGCCTACCCCAAAAGGACTTTTCGGCCTCGGTCAAGTCAGAGAGAAGGGCCAACAGGTTGGCACCGATCACGGCCCATCCAAGCGTGTGCCAAAGACGCGCGGATGCTCTCGCTGACGGTCGGCGTGATGTGATCCAATGACGCTCCGGTGCCTCGGTCGGCCGACCGGGGACCGACGCGCCGATTGTAAAGGGTTTGCCGCATTTCTTGCACGTGGTCTTCTTGCCAACGTCCTCTTGGCGGACGCTGTACACAGTCGAACAGTCGGGATTCGGGCAACGCGTTCGCGCACGCGTATTCATTTGCCCTGCAACTTGCTGACCACTTTCTCCGCTTGGCGTCACAACCCGACTAGGCTCCGCGACATTCGGCCGTTGCGCCTGAGAGGAGGGCTGTGGCTGGGAAGTCGTGCTCATACAACACTCATCATAATCCCGGCCTGCTAGCGCGATTTAGTTCTCGCGTTAAACCGTGGACGGTCGATGGTCGGCATCACAAGTCCCGAGGGGTTGGCAACTCGACTCAGGCCCCGGCGCACTGGCGCATCGGCTCGCGCTCACTTGCTCGCTAATGCTGCTGGCTCGCATTGGGTCGAGCGCCCGTGCCTCCGCTGCGCTCAGCGCGCGACTCAAGATTTGGACAGATCGAGGCACGCGAGAGTTCACGACGCAGGCCACGGCCGATCCACACGACGGACACTTCTCTACTCGTAGCGTAACATCACCATTGCGCTCTTGGCGCTGCGTCGCCAAGCGGTCGAAGCACTTGGTCACCAAGGCATCGACGAGTTGAGAAGCGCACCCTAAGCTAAACCTTGATTGCCACGTGCGCCCAGGTTTGCCGCACGGCTCGCAGAAAAACGGAAACATCGGTGAGTGAGACGCGAGCAAGTACGAGACGACGCTCGCCGTCAGCATCGATGCGAGCGTTACCCAAAGCGGTGGAACGGGTGGATGTCCGGTGTTGGCGGCGTCAGCGTGCACGACTCCTGCGAAAAGCGCTCCCGCGATTAGAGCCGCACCGCTTGCCAAGGCCCCGGTAACGCGCCGATTTCGGACGCGCGACCGTCTCGTCACTTCCTGTGAAATCCGAACTGGCGCATACACAAAGCACGCACACGCTCCGATGAACCCTACCGCTCCTCCCGCAATGAGTCCTAGCGGCCCGGAGGTCCGAAGTTGCTGCGCGGTGACCCAGAAGACGACCAGAAGGGCAAAGTTGACAATCGCACCGCACGATAGGTAGAGACCTAGCCTAATCCAGGCGTCAGCACCGACGTCGAATCGTCCGCTTGGCTCATGCGCGGATCGACCCACGGTCACGCCCGGTGGCGCGGAACTCCGATCGGGCGGCCAGCCCATCTGCCTCAAGATGAGGGCTTGTGACCGTCGCGCTCCCTTAATAACGAGGGCGGCGCCGACGAGGAATAGCACTGCTGCGCCTACCAGAGGCACTGGGTCCGGCGCTTCAACAAGGCCCACCACGATGCACATCACGGCGAGGCCGAAACAGAGAAAGCCCGCATACAGAAAAGGTCGAACTCCTCTCGGCTCATGGCCGAATACCGGACCCGACCCTGCGCTAGTCGCTGCCGGCGCGGTGCCGGATGAAACGGGGGGCTCCATTGCGGAAACCTGTGCCGCGATTGTGAAAGGAGACCCGCACTTCTTGCATGTCGTCTTGCGGCCTAGATGCTGCGGCTGCACGGCGTACTCCGCAAAGCACTCGGGGTTGGGACAGCGCGTCTTGATATGCACCGCAAGCCTCTCAGGAGCCGCAACGCCATTCATTGTAGCTTGTCGGTCGAAGGTCGCAAGCAATTCCTTGGCGGCGCTGCAAGCGCTTTCAGCATGCAGAGGAGCTCGGGCCAGTACACGCACGTGGTCGGCAAGCTCGTGCCGCTGCCGCTGGATGCCGAGAACGACTACGAGTTCGAGAACGAGGTGGTTGGCGGCCGCATCCCAACCGAGTACATCCCGTCGGTCGACAAGGGCTTCCAGATGGCCCGGGCCAAGGGCCCGCTGACCGGCTACGAGATCGTCAAGGTCAAGATGATCCTCGAGGACGGCAGTTCGCACGCGGTCGACTCGAGCGACCTGGCCTTCCAGATCTGCGGCCGCGACGCCTTCAAGGAGGCGTTCCTCAAGAGCAAGCCGGTGCTGCTGGAGCCGATCATGAAGGTCGAGGTCGAGGTGCCGACCGAGTTTCAGGGCAACGTCTCGGGCGACATCGCCTCGCGCCGCGGCCTGATCGTCAACTCCGAGATCAAGGACCTGGTCAGCGTCATCACGGCAGAGGTCCCGCTGGCCAACATGTTCGGCTACTCGACCGACGTCCGCAGCATGACCCAGGGCAAAGCCACGTTCAGCATGGAGTTCCTCTGCTACCGCCGCACGCCCGCCAGCATCCAGGCCGAAGTCATCGACGCCGCTCAGAAGGCCAAGAAGGAAGGCGCGAAGAAGTAGGACTCAGAGGGGCTGAGAGGCTGAGGACGGAGGCCAGACGAGTAGAGCGAGTCGACGACGCGCACGTGTAGGAGCGGTCTCCGACCGCGATCCGGGCGAGTGAAGGGCATGAGGCATCCCGTGGCCTGAGCGATCTGTCGAAGGCTATTGGCAGGCTCGTTTGTGCGTTACGAGATCGTCCTTTCCGACGAAGCGAAACAGCATCTGCGTGGACTCACCGCGCGCCAGCGGCAAACAGCAGTCGACGCGATCGACCGCCAACTCGCGTATCAACCGACGGTCGTGACGCGGAATCGCAAGCGGCTAAGATCAAGCCTGATCGCGACTTGGGAGCTTCGCGTCGGCGATCTGCGGGTGTACTATGATGTGGAGGACGAACCTGGGCCATGCGTCGAGGTGACGGCAGTGGGCGTCAAGACTCACAATCGCGTCCGAATCGGCAACGAGGAGGTCGAGCCATGAAGACGTTGGCGGTCGAGGAAGCCACGGAGCCTCTCTCCGCATACGTGCGTGACGTGCGGAACGAACCGGTCGTGCTGACGATGCGCGGCCGGCAAGTCGCGGTGCTGCTCGACGTCCGTGATGTCGACACGGAGTCGCTCGCCCTGGCTCACAATCCGCGCTTCGTCGCGATCATCGAGCGATCACGGGCGAGCCTGCGCGCCAAGGGCGGCACGCCGCTGGCCGAAGTCCGCCGCGAGCTTGGGCTTCCGCCTACCGCCTCGAAGCGATCGCGCAAACGCGTCGCGGCCAAGGCCTCGCGGCGGGCGACCGCGAAAGCATGAACTCGTTTCGCGAGATCAGCGCGGCGACTTCAGCTGCACATCGGTGGCGAGGAGGTGCAGCTATGAAGAAGGTCGCCCTTGGCAACGCAACAGCGTCGCTGGCGGAATACGCTCGCCAGATTGACGACGGTCCGCTACTCGTTACCGAGCGCGGGAAGCCCTTGGCCGCACTCGTCTCTGTTCGAGATGCCGACGCCGAGAGCCTAGCGCTCAGTATGAATCCGAAGTTCCTGGCGATCCTCGAACGATCTCGCCAGCGACATGAGACGGAAGGCGGAATCTCGCCCGACGAGATGCGTCGGCGGTTGGGCTTGAGCCGTGCGCCGACACGGCGCGGCTCAAAACGATCGGCGCGCCTGGGCACCAGCTAATCGTTCGTATGCGCGTCCGGATCGGGAAGGAGTACCCGCGTTGAAATCGTTAGCCCTGAGTAAAGCCACGGCGCCGCTGGCCGATTATGCGCGTAGCGTCGAAGACGGACCGGTGCTGCTGACGGTGCGCGGACGGCCCGTGGCCGCGTTGGTGCCCATCACCAGCGGTGACGCCGAGTCGATCTCGCTGGGCACCAATCCCGACTTCATGGACTTGATCGAGGCGTCACGCCGCCGACAGCGCGCCGAAGGCGGAATCCCCGAGGCTGAAGTCCGCCGCCGCCTGGGTCTCGCCCCGGCCCCTCGGCAACGCCGACGCACAAAGCGCAACCGGTCACGACGATGAATCCGAACCGATTTCCGAAGGGCTGGGACGAGCAACGCGTTCGCGAGGTGCTCGAACACTACGAGCAGCAGTCGGAAGACGAAGCTGTCGCCGAGGACGAGGCGGCGTCCGAGGATCCCGCGTGCACGTTGATGCGAGTGCCGGTAGCGCTCGTCCCGAAGGTCCGTGCGCTGATCGCCAAACACGCCAAGTAAGCCGCTGAACGAGTTTGGTGCTATTCGGAGGCCATCACATGCACGAACGCATTTCGATCAACCCGAACGTGTGCCACGGGCAGGCGTGCATCCGCGGCACGCGTATTCAGGTCCATCAAATCGTGCGGATGGTGGCCAACGGTGACAGCTTCGAGGCGTTGATCGACGCCTATCCAGGGCTTCAACGCGAGGACATCCAGGCTGCGCTGGAATATGCAGCCGCGGCAGTCGAAGACGAACTCACACCCATCGACGTTGCGGCGCCGTCGCAATGAGAATCGTCGTGGACGACAACGTTCCTCGACCCACGGTAGCGGCCCTGGAATCACTTGGGCATGTGGTCATGGATGTTCGCCAGACGTCGCGTCAGGGCGACGACGATGATTCGCTGTGGGAGCTCGCGTTGCATGAACGAGCGCTTCTCATTGCAACGGACAAGGAATTCCGGTTCCGACGGAACGAGCCGCACTTCGGCATCCTCATCGCGGTTGCGGCAGCCCAGCCTCGCGATGATCCACGATCGTATTCTGCTGGCGCTTAGGCTATATCCCGAGGCCCAATGGCCCGGCCTGACGGTGATGATGCGCGACCGAGTTCAGACCGTGTTCCGGCAGCGGCGAAAGTAGTCGGCACGCGAGGGCATCGGCACAAAAACCCTCGCAATGAGGGAAGCTACTAAACCGCTGACTGATTTCGTGCGTAGCGTCGATGACGGATCGGTGCTGCTGACGGTGCGCGGACGGCCCGTGGCCGCACTGGTCTCCGTCCGCGATGCCGACGCCGAGAGCCTTACGCTTAGCGTGAACCCGAAGTTTCTCGCGATCCTCGAACGATCGCGCCGTCGGCACGAGACCGAGGGCGGAATCGCGCCAGACGAGACGCGCCGGCGACTAGTATTTCGTTTCACAAAACTATAGACATATATCCGGTCGGTGACGCATCGAGCCGGTCGAACTTTTTCCAGCGGAAGATCGCCGGCTCCCGGTTCATTTCGTCATCAGCCTTCGCGGTCCAGCCTTCCGCTTGGCGGGCGTCTATGCCTTTCGCCCGGCAGGGCGCACGGTGGTTGCCAGGGATTTCAATCCCTGGTTGCCGGGATCTTCTTGTCTTTCCGCCCGGCAGGGCGGACGCGCCTTCGTCCGCCCTGCCGGGCGGGGAAAAACGTTGGGGCCCAACAACCAGGGCCTGAAGGCCCTGGCTACCATCGCGCGCCCTACGGGCGAAAGACAAATCGGCCGTCTTGCTGCCTCGGTATCAGCCGAACTCCTAGTATGTCGATATTTTAACGAAACGATACACTAGGGCTTGCGCCGCCGCGAACCCGGCGAGGAGCTTCGAAGGCATGGCGCCGATAACGTGTGCCGCTCAACGGGCCGCTGGCCAACTACGCACGAAGTGTCGATGAGGCCCGGTCCCGCTGGCTGTGCGCGGACGGTCAGTGGCCACACTCGTACCGATCGGCCAGATCAACGCGGCGCGCCTGGGGCGGTTGCAGGCGAAAGCCGACCATCGCCGCGCGATGAGGCTCGGCAAGCGAGCCCAGGCGTCTTCACGGCAACGCTTCACGGAGGTGTTCGCCCACGATGTACGCGCACGGCACCGGGCGTCACGACGACGATGCTGCCCTGAACGGCATTGAGGTCGAAGCTGTGCAGCAGCGCCTCGGTCAAGCGGATATAGGCGCGACGGCTCTCACGAGACAGCCGGAACAGGACGATACCGCCGTGCGTACCCGGCGGATGCACTCGGGTATCGGCGAACCCCTTGTCCGCGGTGAAGAGGCAGCGGTGTTCACTCTGGACCATCGGCCAGAGTTGCTCGTCGGGCACGCCGGTCAAGCCCGCCTCCACGACGGTGACCGCGTCGTGGCCTGCTCCCCGCAGGGCGAAGGCAACATCGGCCGGCAGGTCCTCGTCAACTTTGACGCGCAGGGGTGGCGTTCCTATTCAGCGAGCGGTAACAGATCGAAGCGGTTGACTGCTTCGGCTGCGAATGACAGAGCCGCCTGGATGTCCTCGCGCGTGAGCTGAGGGTAGCTCGCTAGTATCTGCTCCGCGGTCGCCATCCGCGATGCTACCCACGATCATGCTGACGGGCACGCGGGTTCCTGCAATACACGGGTCGCCATGGTGGAGGCTCGGACTGGTCGAAATGCGCCCACGCCACTCAATGGCTTCTGCCATACTCAATCTCCGGGTCGCCTAGCACCGATCAGCCGTACGCGGCGAGCCATCACGGTATTGTTGCGTCGCACCTGTCATCAGACAAGATGCAGACCTGGGTTGCGAGATCGTCGAGGTCTCTGGTGTCTTGCAGGACGGCAGCTCACGCGCGGTTGATTGGAGCGACCTGGCCTTCACAATCTCGCGGGCGCGACGCTGGACTCGCCGGCTCGGGCGAACGCCCGATCATCGCGGGGAGACCAGGATCCCGAACCGACGGTCCAGGTCCTGGCCGTCGGACGAAAGCTGCGCAACCGCGTTTGGATCGGGGGCGACCTGTCATGAAAACGTTGCCGCTTAGCAAAGCCAGTGAACCGCTCTCGGAGTATGCGCGGAGCGTGGCCGATGAGCCGCTACTTCTGACGGTGCGCGGCAAACCGTTTGCAGCGCTCGTCGATGTCCAGCACGGCGACCGAGAGCGCATTGCGCTCGCGACCCATCCACGGTTCATTGCCATCATTGAGCGCTCGCGCGCGAGCTTGCGCGAGAAGGGTGGAATACCCGAGGCAGAAGTCCGCCGCCACTTGGGAATCCCCGCGGCGCCACGGCGCAGGCCGGCCCGCCACAAGGGGAAGGGTTTGCGGCGAATGACTGGAAAGAGCGGTTCAAGACGCCGGTCTCGTGCGACCTAGCAAGTTCGTCGGACTCCACATGGGCGGCTAGCTGGTCCAGCTGTGACGCGGGCCGCGCCAAGCAAATGTTGGACAGCGTGACGATGGCCCATGTCTGTGACGCAGCGCGGTACGCCCCTGACCCGGGGCGCAGCGGGCTTTGCGGATGATGTCGACTGCGTGCGATTCGGCCACCGTGGCCAGCTACGGGGCGGACGTGCTGCGCAGGAGCTCGATGATGTCCTTGTGCGTGTGTTTGGGCGGCTGCTGCGGTCGTTCTGATGTCCCGGTCCGCCGGATCACGGAGCTTGAGGCAGATTGGCGGCGGGCTGGGATTCGGCTGCGCGCCATTTGGCGCCGGGCGTCCGCTCCGGCGGCGAGGTTGCCGGGGCCGATTTGAGCATCTGCTCGTGAAAGCGGGCCACCGCCTCTGCCCGGGCGGCTTGCGCACGGGCCTGCGCTTCCGCGGCACGGGCGCGCGCGTGCAGGGTCAGCGCAATCGTGATCAGGGCCGGCAAGAAAACGACGAGCAATATCATGCCCGCGGGCGGCAGGATCCATTTCCGCGGACGCCGGCGCGGCACGATGACTCCGGCTTCGATGAAGAGCAGGCCGCACTCCGGGCAGCGGTTGGAGGTCGCGCCGGTCAGGTTGTAGTTGCAGTGACCGCAGCGCGGTTCGCGGCTTCGATTCGGCGTCAGACTCGGCATGGAGCACTCCCGAGCAGATAGCGCGACTCTGCTTTACCAGCAGCATAACAGCGCAGCTCGCCAGCGAAAACGGGAAGCTGGTGCAACTCATCGTAATCGGGTCTAGGGCGGCACATGTGGCGCCGAGCGAGATGCCCGCGGTGCACGGGCAAGCGAAAGGCCGCCCGCCGCGGCGGATCTTCGACTTGCCCATGCCGCCCGAGAATCAAGCCACCTCAGAATCAAACCCCCCAAGAATCAAGCCACCGGAGACCGCCGCCGCGTGGCGCCGCGATTGCCAACGCTCCCGCCAACGTCTTTAATTCCACGATGGACGTCGTCGTTACGGAACAGCTCGTCAAACGCTACGGCCACGTCACGGTGCTGCACGGCATCGATCTGCGCGTGCCCAGGGGCGCGCTCTTCGGCTTTCTCGGCCCCAACGGCGCCGGGAAGACGACCACCCTTCGCATCCTGCTCGGCCTGCTGCGGGCGTCCGACGGCCGGGCGAGAGTCCTGGACCGCGAGGTGTGGAAGCACGGGGCGTTCGTCCGGGGCCAGATCGGTTATCTGCCCGGCGACGTGCGCTTCTACGACAACCTCACCGGCCGGGCGACGCTCAGGTACCTCGACGCCGCTCGCCGCACGCGGGCCGACGCTGAAATCCGCCGCCTCACCGAGCGGTTCGATCTCGATCTCGACAAGCGTGTGCGCCAGTACTCCCGCGGCATGAAGCAGAAGCTCGGACTGATCCAGGCCCTGATGCACCGCCCGGCGCTGCTCATCCTGGACGAACCGACCACGGCCCTCGATCCGCTGATGCGCGAGCAGCTCTATGCCGAACTGCGTGACGTCGCGGCGGACGGGCGCACGGTCCTGTTCTCCAGCCACACGCTCAGCGAAGTCGAGGCGCTGTGCGACCGCGTGGCCATTCTGCGGGCTGGCCGGCTGATCGAGCAGGAGCGCATTGACGTGCTCCGCGAGCGGGCCGTGCGGCGCGTCGAGGTGTCGTTCAAGACTGACTCGGCCGCCGCCGCGGCGCCCAACGATCTGCACGTCCTGCATCATTCCGACGGCCGCCTGGTGGGAACCTGGTCGGGTCCAATCGAGCCGCTTATCGGCTGGCTGTCACGTGCCCCCATCCGCGACGTGACGATTGCGCCGCCCGACCTCGAAGACCTGTTCATGGCCTACTATTCCGACCGGCCGGAGGTGCGCGCATGAACCTGAGCATCTTCCGCAAGGCGCTGCGCGACGCGCTGCCCATGCTGCTGGCGACGTTTGTCGCCATCATCGCATTCGAAGTGCTGTTCGTGCGGGCCGTCGATGAGATGCCCAGCGACATGGGCTCGCAGTGGCTCAAGCTGCCGTTCGTCAAACGCATGGTCCGGACGCTGATCGGCTCGGATATTCTCGACCACATGACGCCGACGGGTTTTATGAGCATCGGCTTCGCTCACCCGCTCGTCTATGCCTTCACGTGGACGCTCTTGCTGGCGACCGGCTCGCGCGTCATGGCCGGCGAAGTCGACCGCGGTACGGCCGATTTGTTGCTGTCACTGCCGGTCTCGCGGCGCGGGGTGTATGTCAGCCTGTCGGCCATGATGGTCCTGATCGCCATTCCGATCAGCGCCGCACCGCTCGTTGGCGTCGCCATCGGCGAGCGGCTCTTCCCGTTGCAAGAACCGATCCGCTACTCGCCGCTGAGCATTCTGATGGTCAACCTGTTCGCGCTCGATCTGGCGGTCATCGGGGCGACGCTGCTCTTTTCGGCACGGGCGTCGCGCCGCGGCAGCCCGATCGCCATCGTCATGGCCCTGCTGCTCAGCTCGTTCCTGCTCAACTTTCTGGGCCAGTTCTGGAGCGCGGCCGAGCGGCTGGGGTTTCTGGGCCTGCTGCACTATTACCGTCCGCTGCCGATCATCTCGGACGGGGTCTGGCCGGTCCGCAGCCTGCTAACGCTAGCGGCCGCCGCGTGTCTGGCTTGGGGAGGCGGCCTGTGGTTATTCGTCCGGCGTGACGTACCGGCCGTCTGACGCCTCTAGATCGAGCCGCGCGTCCAAGGGTCCTTGACGCGGGGGCCACCGTGCGAGAACGTAGTGGCGGCTATTCGGCCGATGGAGGACATCCCATGCTGATGCGTGCAGGAATTCTGTTGACTTCGTTCGCCGCGCTGTCGCTTTGGTCGGGTTGCGGCGGTGATGACGATTCTGATTTCGAATACCACGAAGACGACAACGACCGCCGGGTCCGCTATGACGATGACGATTATGATGACGAAGACAGAGATGTCGACGTCGACATCGAAGTCGACTACGACGAACCCGATACGCGGGTCGTCTACGTCGAGGCAGGGCACCGCCATTCAGTCGATTGCGGCCACTATTACGACGGCCGTTCGTGGCTCACGCTCGACATCGGCCACCATCACGGCCCCGGCTGTGGCCATGCCTACACGGGCCGTTACTGGGTGCTTCGTCGCCCCGTCGTCGTCGGCACTCCGGTCCAACGCCGCGTGACGCGCGTCCGGCACATACACAGTGCCACTTGCGGCTGTGCGTACGACACAGGCGTGCGGCGCTGGGTCAGCGTGCCGCACGGCCACGTCCACGGACCGCGCTGCGGCCACGTGTATCGCGGCAACCGTTGGACCATCGTTCGCCGGCGCTAATCCGCCTACTCCGTTCGCGCGACGGGCCGCGAAATCTGCGCTCCTCGCACGCGCCGTTTCGCCGGGTAGCGTGTGGGCGCAGACGCCGGCCGCGCTCAGCACGGCCCCAGGTTGGCGGCCAGAACGGCGAGGTCGTCGAGGTCGACGTCGCAGTCTCCGTCCAGATCACCGCTTTCGACACCCGCCCCGCTGGTAGCGCCGAAACCGGTCTGGAAGTCGGCAAAGTCTGCCAGATCGGTGTCGTTGTCGGCGTCGATGTCGCCAGCACACGGCGTCCCGTCCAGGTACTCCTGGAAGAAGTCGTAGGCGCGTTGGTTGGCACACTCGCCCTCGGCGCCCAGGCCGCCGCTGACGACCAAAATGATCAACGCCGACGGGCCGGGCGGATCCAGCGGGTGCTGCAGCGTGTAGGCTACGGCGTAGATCCCCGGCGCGACCGGCGTGGCCAGGTTGTTATCCGCATCGTCGATCACGATGTTGAGGTGCTTGTGCAGGCCGCCGAGCGGTGAAGTCGTGTCGATGGCAAACCCGGCTACATCTTCGGCGCCACCGTCCACGGTGGCCGTAAAGAACGCCACCGGCGACTTGGTGAACGAGAACGTGCCGCCCGCCGGCGGCGCACCGAAGCTGACGTTCGCATCGGCCAGCGGGTCCCAGAACCATAAGTTCCGCGTTTCGCCGTCGATCGCAAAGGCGTGGAACTGGAAGCTGATGTTCACGCTGCCGGGCGGCGGGACGTAGCCGGGCGGCAGGAGCCCGGCATCCGTCACGGAAAAGAAGCCTTCGTCGCCGCGCAGGTCATCGACGCCGGGAAACTGAGACGCCACCTCGCGATACACCTGCTGCGGCACCGCGAGCGAACCGTTGATGACGTCGACCTCGCCCGTGACGAGCTGGGTCGGCGCAGCCGACAACGCACAGATCAGTTCGTCGTTCTCATTCGGCTGGGCCGTGGCCGCAGCCACGCCTGCCAGCGTCAGCCAGACTGTCTGAAATCTGAGGCGCATCCCGCTACCCGCCTTTCGCTGGCTCGCTAATGAGGACGCCGACGACGCCACGCAAGGAGCGCCGCGCTGCCGATCAGCACCATCGCCGCACTCGGCTCGGGCACGAAGGCCACGGCCGCCTCCACCGCCAGCTCGCCTTCCTCGCCTAACCCGCCGTTGAAGACCCAGAAGATTGGCTCCGACTGCGGGTTGTAGCTGAGCGTGAGCGCGAGGGCGTAGACGCCGAGCGCCAGGCCGGTCGCCGGATCGCTGTCGCCGTCGTCGAGAAGCGCATCCATGTCGACATGGAGGAAGCCGGTCTCGTCATCCATCGTGCCTGGGTTGTCGAGCAGCGTCGTGTCGATCACAAAGCCCGGCACCGGCAGGGCGCCGCCATCGACCGAGGCGCTGAAGGCGCCGCCACTCGTTTCGAAGGTGAGCGTGGTGCCCGCGGCGGGTGCGAAACTGATGTCGTCGGCATAGTCGCCGTCGCCATTGTCGTCCACGCCGTCCCAATACCAAAGATTTGCGGCCGGGCGCCCGCCCAGGCTGAACGCATTGAAATCGAAGCGAAGATCGACGCCGCCCGGCAGATTCGTGTAACCCGTACCGGCCAGCAGCGACGCGGCAGCGGTGGCCGACAGAGCGGTAACACCCGCCTCGCCGGCCAAGAGGTCGGCGCCGGGAATCGGCTCCTCAAGGTCGTTCTCGTACACGCGCTGCGGTGGAAGCGCGGTGACCGAGAATCCGTCGAAATCGAACGCCCCGGTCTCGATAAGATTGGGATCGCCCACCACGCTGACCGGCATGACGTCGACGTGCTGAGCTCGCACGCCACCCGCGCCAGGCAGCGCCAACAAAGCGACCACGAACAGAACATGACTGCGATTCATCTTTCGTTCCTCCTCCGGGCCGGAGCGGCTCGCCGTGCGAGCGCCGGCTCGATCAAAAAGCCACTCTCGGATCGAACAGATTCTTTTGGATACTGGTCAGCGTCTCGCTGAACCTCAGCGCAGCCGCGTGACCATCCAGGAACCCGTAGTTGCTGACCGCGTCCCAATTCGGACTGGCTCCGCGCACGGCGTTGATCTGCACCTGCTCGAACGCCTTGAGCGGTGGGGCCGGGTGCTCGACCCATTCCTCCACGTGCGGATGGTCGGAGGCCGCATACGAGCCCTTGTAGGCCATCGGCACGAAGTGGATCGTGACCGCGGGGCGTTTGACGTGCTCCAGCCGAACGTAGGCTTTGCCGTCGCCACCGGGCCAATCCAGCGGGCTGACGCCGGGCGGCGGAGGGCCGTATGGGTTCAACCCATTCAAGTTGACGTCGGTGAGAAAGTTGTTGACGCCGTAACTCGTCCGCCTTCGTACGTCCGGCGCGACCCCCGGCACGGGCTCGCCCGCCGGGTACGGACCCCAGTGCGGACTCCTGTCCAGGGGTGAGCGCGCCAGCAGCACGTTGCCGTAGCACTTCTGGAGCGTGTTGATCCAAGCGACCGATTCATCGCCCACGAAGCCGCCGTGTGCCAGGCCAACATTCACGAAATAACCGTTGTTCTCGCTCATGTAGATCCAGTGCGCCAACTCCATGCTGCGCACATTGCCCAGGCAAGCGACAGCCTTGGCCTGGCGGCGGGCGGAGTTCAGCGAGGGAAGCAGGATCGCCAAGAGCAGGCCGATGATGGCCACCACCACCAACAGTTCGATGAGTGTGAACGCGCGCTTCGTGCGCATGAGGCACCTTGCCGTTCGTGAGCGCCGAACACATCCACGCGCGGCCGGCGGCGACGAGCGGACGCGACGGGCATGCGAAAGGGATCCCCAACGCCGAAACTTCGTCGCCGGGGTCCTCTACCGAGGGACGTTGTCCGCTGAGCGTGCGCCGCGCAGCCGATGAAGCGTGCCGCGCAGCGCGCATGGCATTCGCACAAGTGAACTTGGCGAACCGGGTGCTTGATGGGGTCGCTCAGGCGAGCGGCGGGGCCCGCGGCGCAGCCGGCGTGTGTCGAGCCAGATCAGGCGGGCAAGCCGGCTGCGAGATGATGCCGGGATAGGCGTAGGGCGTAATGGGCGCGATCAGCGTTGCCTGGCTCAGCAAAGCCGTTGAGCCGACCGTCAGTTTGTAGCAGACATCGCAGGCGTGGTGATCGGAATCGCCCTCGTGCAGGTGCAGCACGAGGCCCAGGCCGCTGGCGGAGGCAAAAAACGCTCCGAGCGTGAGCAGCATCGCCCACGGACGCCAACCGCCCTGGAACCGCTTGGACAACATGGCTACGGCCCATCCTAGCCGGACGCGGGTAGGCGGTCAAGACGGGTTCTCCGCCCCGTTGCCCGCTGCCCACTCGGCCCACTTCTGGCCGTGCCGCGTGGCACGTCGCCCGAGCGAGTCGTCAGGTCGTACAGGCGCGACGCGCCCCTCTCGGCGAAGCCCAAGGGCCGCTTCGTCCGGCTGTTACTAACATCGGCAGTGTCATCAGGGTCAGCAGCACGCGGCGGGCTTTGGCCCGGTTCTTGTGCTGGCCCTTTTCGTCGCGCATGTTGACCTCGATGCCGGTGGCCTTGTGGCGCAAGCGGATGTCACGGTGGGCCATCCGAGCCGTTGGGTGCAACACGGCGCGCTTCAACCAGCTTCCTGGCGGCTCGGGTGTAGCCTGACTCAGGGTACTTCGCGGCCATTTGGGTCAGTACGCCTTCAACCTTATCGACATACTCAGAATCCGTCAGCAGTCGGACGCGTGCGTGGAGCAACTCGAGTTCGAGCGGGTCGTTCGCGCTGCCGGCCAGATGCGCGCCGATGTCCTCGTCCAGGGCGCGCGGCCGGGCATGGCGCTCAGATTCCGGAAGTGGTCCACTTCCAAAGAATTGCCGCACGCGATGGAGGAGCAGGCGAGCTCTGGCGATCCTTGCCTGCACGCTGTCCGGGTACTGCTCGAGAATGCGCTTGACCGAACCAGTCGGCTGACCGCCGGCAAAGCCATCAATCATCGAATGATCCGCAAGGAAGCTGCGGAAGGTATCATCAACGAGTTTCGCGGCCTCGCGATCCTGCGGAGACGTTGGTTCGACAATTTCGATCTCGACTGGGCCCGCCTGCAGCGGGGCGTCAATCCAAGGGAGGTTCGCGACAAGCGTATATCGCCCCGGTCCCAGTGGTGTCGGCTGACGTGTGACTCGTCGCTCGGAACGGGGTTTGTCGTCTCGTCCGTCAACCGGTGCGAAACCGAAACGCTCTTCCACTGGAGTGGCGGCAGCAGGCGGTGCTTGAAGAAGCACGACCAACTGGCGACACCGAAATTCGGCGCCAGGTTGCAACTCGAACATCCACCGGTCCGTTCCGGGGCGCCGCGACTTGTAAAGCGGAGTGTCTGAGGCATCGGAGCGATAACTCCAGCGGGCGACGCGCGTCTCCTCCACGTAGGCGCTGACCGAGAACTCGCAGCGGGCGTACGCGATGTCTTCCCGGGACCGAGACTGAACCGGTTGCAAACTGTCGTTCCGAACGACAAGGTCCAGAACTAGGGGTTCTCCGACTACGACGCGCTGGCGCAATGGCAGCAGTTCAGCAACCTGAGCTCGGGTCTCGAAAGCAAACCCCGGTACGGACAAAAGGACGATCAGCATACTAAGTCGTCGCACAGTTTCTCGCTTCATCAGGTGGCTCCCTATGGTTGGGCGATACCTAGACTTTCTGGTGAGGGTGAACTACGGATTATCTGAAGCTGAGATGGACTAAACTCGAGCGCCGGATCGACCACTCCGTCGTCCATTATGCTGTTCATGGGTCGAGCGGGGTGGTAGATGCCAAACTGATGACCCACTTCATGGACAACCGTCACGCGTTCGATGTCGCTAGCCTGGGCGACCGGAACGATGCCAAAGGGCGGTTGGCTATGAATCACGGTCCAAGCAGCGTAATCGCGAGCTGTCTCCCAAAAAATGGTGGAAAAGTTATCATATCCGGTCCAGTTCGGCGGAGGTGTCTGGCCAAACAATTGATGGTCCTCGCCCCACTTAAAGTCCTGCGGTGTCCAGAAGTGATAAATATGGTCAGGGTCAAAGTCCGTCTCTACCACGCCCTGATAGGCGAGCACAATTTGCGATGTCCAATAGGTGTTGCTGGTTGCGAGAGCACCGGACCTACCAGGTGCTGTTGCAACCTCAGCTTCATCCGCATCGAGACTTAAGTTCACGTGAAAGGGTATCGTCAGAGTCGATTCAGCAGGCACTTCTTCGATCATTACATATGCAGGCCTGTATTTGGGGTTCATCAGTGAAATATCCGGCTTGCGGGGTGTAAACGTCCCGTCGTCATCGATGGCGGTGCTATTCTTTCCAACGTCGCCCATGATGGCGCCGTTCGGGTCCTCGACGTAGATCTTGTCACCTCCGGCTTCGCTGATATTGTCGAGGATCACGTACGTCCCACCACCAGAAACCGTGAGTCTACCGCCCTCGAGGCGGCCGTTCTGAGCGGGACCGAGATTGAGGTTCTGAATCTTCGCCCAGCGGTGTGAGGGATGATTGGTTTCTATCCCCTGGTCAAGGATGCGCTTATTCGTTGCAGCCGGGGGCTCGCCGCCGGGGCCCCACGAGTCGAGCTCTACGTGCAGCTTGCGCCAGATAGTGAGCAACGGCGATACGTGGCCGATGAAAGCCCAGGGCTGACAGTCGTTAGGAGCAAAACGACACTCACTCGTAGCGGCCCCGCCCGAGGGCGGCACGTTGTCGTTGTTGATTTTCTGAAGCGATGCCTGTTTGAGTGTCGCAGCGATCCGGTGATTGTCGCCCGGATGGTGCGCGAGGTAGAAGTCGAGAATAGCGATTCCTTCGGAACCAGTCTGGACGGAAGCCGTCTGGTTGCCGCTCGCCTCAGTGTCGTTGTCGCCGCCGAGCAGGTCGGGGTCAACCGGGTTTCCAAGGTCGTTGGCAGACGGATCATCGGGGTCGAGTGATTCTAGGTGAACGGTAATACCGCTGACTGCGGGGTCAGTGCGGGCATATACCTTTACCAGATTGTTCCAGGGTCCATTGGGCGCACTCGCGTCCGGGAAATACTTGTGACCAACGGTGCCTGACGGGTGGTCGTTAGGAGGGCCGACGATCTCGCTCAGGTCAAGTCTATGCCATTCAACTTCCAGGTCGATCACCGTGACGATGACGCGATCTGAACAAACGAGGTTCTGGCCGTCGTAGAGGTCCAAGGTGATGATCGTGCTACCCTTAGCAACACCCTCCATTCCGAAGTCATGGAGTTCAAAGCCGCCCCCCGAGCCAGGGGTCAGGTACTCGTTGACGTTGCGTGTCATTTGCGCGATTCCAGGTCCGAGGATCGCAACCGCTGCAGGCGCGTACGCCGAAAAGGCGCGAATGTTCAGGTTGTCGATTGTCAGGTAAACCTGGGGGTCGGCGGCCAGGCTTGCATCGATTGCATGAACGCGCAGCATCCCGATGTCTTCGTTCAGGTCGGTGGCGCCGTTAATATGGTCCGCGTCGGTCCCAACATTATCCAAGACCAAGTTCGGCGGCGTGTCGGAATCGTCGGAATTGCGCCAGCCCCATTTGCCGGGGAATTGCTCTTCGATCGCATCGTCGGCCGTGTCGATGTCGCCATCGTTGTCCGAATCGACGCCCAGATCAACCTGGCCAATCACTACCGTGAGCGTGACGCTGCAGCTAGCTGTTTGCGGCGGCGAACACGTCCCCTCACTGGTGCTGTTGGCGCGAATCGTTATCTGGACAGTGGCGCCCGGAGGAGCGTTCGGTTCAGCTTCGATCGTTACGCTCGCCTGCGCGCACGCGCCGGGAGCGGGTGTCGGCAGGTTGACCAGGACCGTCAGGTAGCCGGCAGCCTCGCCAGGCGCGTATTCGATAACGCTGGTGTATTCCTCAGGGCACGGATCGGTGCAGAACGTGCCGTTCACGATCTTCGGCACATCCGGGCACAACTGGATTTCGCCAGCCGCGAAGTCTTGGAATTGACAGCTTCTGGCGGGAAAGAAGTACTGGCAGCCAAGCAGCGGATGACAGCCGCAGTCGTCGGAGCACGGATCGCTGTCGGTGCAGACGATCGGCGTGTGCGAGCAGGCGCCGTTGCTGCAGCCGTCGTCCGTACATACATTGCCGTCGTTGCACTGCGTGCAGCTCGGATTGCACGGATCGCCGCCGCACGCCTCGATACAGGCGGGATTGACACCGCAAGCGGGGTCGCAAACGGGGCCGCAGACCGGGTTGCATTCGGCAGTGTCACAGGCCGGATCGCACGGACCGCTATTGTCGCACTGGGGATTACAGTCGGAGGAGTCGCAGGCCGGGTCGCATGGACCACCGCCGCAACCGGCTTTGCAGCCGGGGTCACCACAGCTCGGGTCGCATGGATCGCCGCCCGGGCAATTCGAGTTGCATTCCCCGCCGCAGGCTGAACTGCAAGGGTCGTATCCGGGACATTGCGGGTCGCACTCGCTGCTCGAACACTCCGAACTGCAAGGATCACCGCCAGGGCAGGCCGGATCGCAAGGCGCGGTCGGGCAGTTGTTGCTGCACGGCCCGGAATCCCCTCCGCAGGCCGGATTGCAGCCCGCCGTCGAGCATTCGGCGCTGCACGGGTCGCCGCCACAGTTCGGATCGCAACTGGAGTTTGAACAGTTCGGGTCGCAGGGCGACCCACCGCAGTTCGGATCGCAGGAGGAACTGTTGCAAGCCGGGCTGCAGGGGTCACCGCCGCATGCCGGGTTACACGCCGGATCGTCACAAATCGCGCTGCAGGGATCGCTGCCGGCGCAGTTTGGGTCGCAGGGCGCGCTGTTGCACTCCGGGCTGCAGGGGTCGCCGTCGCAGGCCGGATTGCATTCGGCAGTGTCGCAATCGGGGTCGCACTCGCCGCCGCCGCACTCGGCGCGGCAGTCAGGATCGCCGCAGTAGCCGCTGCAGGCGGTCTCGCAGCCAGAAGCGCATGGGTCTATTTCGCACGGGTCTGGGGGACGCCCGGCTCGAGCTGCGGATGGGGCGACGATGAGGGACATAAGAACCACCGCAACCCAGGTCCGGCCGGAGTCGACTAACCGGGCGATCCGACACACGGATGGATGCCGTCCATGCTCCATGATATGCCTCTGCGTGCCTTTGGTCTCGGAGGTTGTTGTCGATCTCTGCTAAACTGCTACGGCGTTCCCGGCGAATCATCCTCAGACATCCCCAGCGCGTTAGCGACAAGCTCGGCGTAGCGGGTGCCGGGAAAGTGTTCCAGCACGTACTGGCCGGCTTGGTTGACGGTCGGCGCGGAAGCGCCGCTGCGCCGCAGAGCGTCGAAAACCCGATAGTGGGTTCGCGCCAGGTTCGCCAGCCCAGGCCAGATTTCGGCATCGCCCGGGTAGGCCTCGACGATCCATTGGTAGTGAGCCAGCGCGGCTTGGTGGTAGCCCATGATCTGCAGCGACTCGCCGGCGAACAGTCGAGCCGTGGCCACCTCGCGTTTGAACTCGGCTGCGTCATGCATGGCGAGAAACTGGTTCGCGGCGGCCAGCGCCGGCCCCGGCTTTCGCTGCCAGGCCCAGGACTCGGCCCCCATCAGCCGAGCCGTGGCACGCATCAACCCTGACGCACCCTCGTGGTTGGCCACCTCGCTGCACATCGCTCGCAGTTGCTCCCGATTCTCCGAGGTCACCTGCGCAATCTCGGGGCCGGGCAATTGCAGCGATTCAAAATATGCGGCGGCCAGCTGGAGTTTCGCGTTCACGACGATTCGGGCATTGGGGCGTGTCTGGCCGAGCTGCTCGAGAATCGCCTGAAACTCGGCCTGCCCTGCGCCAAGCTGGTGATCACGGATCAGGAGCTGCCCCTTGGCCTCGCGCGCGCGAAGCGCGGCGCCGCTGTCCGGATGCACCCCGATGACCACATCCAGCGCGGCCAGCGCTGGCGCCGCGTCCGCTGCTCCAGCAGCCTGGAGCGCGCTCTGCAACTGAACTGCGGCGGCAAGCTCCAGACTGAACGCTGCTTCTGCGGCGGCTGCCTGCAACACGTTTCCTTGCACTTCGAGAATCTGCGCTCGCGCGGTCCATGCCGACTCCGGAAAGCGCTCCTCAAGCAGTGCGATGGGCGCGGTCGCCGCGTCGTCGCTGCCGGCTTGTTGGTGGGCCGCAGCGACGTAGTACAACCCGACCTCGGCCCAGTAGGCGTGCGGGTTCATCGCGACGCCATCCGTCAGGGCCGCGATGGCCTGCTCGATCTGTCCGTCCTTGAACCAGCACACACCCATCGAGACGGCTGCCCGCTGAGAGTCGGGCAGCCATTCCAGGATCTGGGCGTAAACATCGGCCGCCTCGGCCCATTGCTCGGCTGTTTCGAGTTCTGCTGCAAGTTGAAACAGCGCCGCCGGCGCGGGCGCGGGTTCTTGATTCTGCCCGCGCAGGCCGGTCGCCGGGCCGAACCAAGCGGATGCCGACAGCACGACCAATACGAAGCTACGGCCTACGGATTGCGGATTGGGGAGCCGAAGGCATTCGCGGCCCAGCCGGATTGCGGATTGCCACGTCTGCGCTCCTGACTTCCTGACCGCTTCGTGAGGGATGGCCGATATTCTCAGCCTACGAACCGCACACTACAGCGGGGCGGAATGTTTGTCAAGCGATTTTTGGTCAGATTTTTGTGTGGCTGAACAGCGCGCCCTAACCCGCATTTCTCACCAGCTCTTGGCAAGTTAGGGGGAAAATTGAGCCAGAACCTAGGATTCCGTGGATCGCTGGCACCGCGTTCATCGGACCCGTGGGCGACAGACTGTCGAAACTGCGTGAGGCGACAATGCAGCGCAAGGCACGTAGAAAGCGGAAGGCACGACTAATCCCGTCATGAAGTGGTGAGAAATGCGGGCTAAACTCCGCCGGCGTAGGAACTTACGGCCAAACGGCGCGTGTGAAACCTGCCATGCAACCCGCTCGTCGGCGTTCGATCACGTGGCGCGCTGCCGGGAGCGGTCAGGATCATCTGCGCTTAGCGCGACACGACAAACGAGCACGGCGAGTCGACCAGATCGCCGACACAGTTGCGAACCGAGCTCCCCATCGAGAGTCCGTCCGGGTCCAGTACCCCGCTAAGCGTGGGCGTACACTCGACCGGCTCGGTCGGATCGCCGAATATGTTGAATTCGCACGTGACGGTGACTACGAACGAACCATCGGGGCCGACGGCGCCGTCGGCCGAGATGCAGTCGCCGCTGGAGACTAGTGACACGTCGCCGTCGGCCGCGACGGTCATCGTGAAGGCGGCGCAGTCCCCAGAAAACGTCCACTCTCCCTGAAGCGACGCGGGCAGCGCGTCCCCGGCGGCGCCGTTGCCGTTGGCCGCCGCGTTCGCGTTCTGGTTGGTCCCATCCTGGCCGCCGGCGCTGTTCTCATTTGCGGGCGCGCCGTTCGAGTTGCCTCGGCCGTTGCCGTTTGTGTTCGAAAAGTCGAGTCCGCCACCGCCGCCCGTGCCACAACCGTGCAATACCTGCATCGTTACGACCGATGCGACCAACACGCACCCGCCACGCCAGAGCCTGGCGCCTGGATTCCCGATGTTTCCCATACACAGATTCCGGTAGTGCCTCACGACGGCCGTCGCCGCGTCCACGACGCGAGTCGCGGCGGCCGTCGTCATTATCGCCGCGTGGTGTGTGTCGCGACCAGCGTCCGCCGCGGACCAACCGCGGATCGGGTGGGGGAACACATTGTGGGGCGCACGGATGCCACGGGGTGGCATGGGCAAGCGATCGTCGCGGCCTTTGGCGACGATCGCTTGCCCGTGGTGGCGAGCGAATGTCGCCTGGTCACCACGGGCAAGCAAACGGCCGCTTGCCCATGCCACCCGTGCCGCGATGCATCGCGGCTTGTGCCAATATTCATATCCACACCCCCGCGAATCCGCCGGTCACGCGGCGGCCGTCAGACGCTTCGGCGCGCGCGGCGTCTCGGCGAAGCCCCCTTCGGCTTTGAGTCGGCATCAGCAGGCATGACGCCGTTTGTATGGGCCGCGGGCGGTGCCATGTCGATCCCGAACACATCGGCGATGGCGGCTTCACTGAGCGTCCGCCGTCCACTCCCCGGCTTGCGGCCGACGACTTTCTTGGCCACGTCCGTACCGATCAGCTCAGCCTGATCGACACCGCGCAGAACGAAGAGCAGCTCAGGCTGCTCGTCCAGCCGCGCCCCGACGCCATACATCACGGCCGCGACGTGCTTGCACATGCTGGCCCAATCCGGACAGGAGCAGGCGAGGTCGATCTCCTTCGGCAGCGGGAACAGGCCGCGTTCCTTGTCGGTCACGACGGTCATCACGTTCTCGGAAAGGCGCCCCTGAAGCAGTTCGAGCAACGACCCGACCTGTCCAGCACACGAATCCTTGACGCGGTTCCACTTGCCTGGCGGGAGCGACTTGATTTCGACTTCGACGTCGTAAATCTCCGACCCGCTCACCTTGGCCACGATCTTGCCCTTCTGGATGTCGAGATGGCACACCGAGCCATTGCGCACGTAGGTTCGGCCGCGCGGCAGCCGGTTGGCGTAGTCGCTGAACTTTTCGAGGTGCTCGCACCAGGCTCGGCCCCAGAACGTCTGCGCGATCTGCCGCCCCGCGACCGTGACCGGCCGGATCACGACGCCCTTCTTGCGGAGTCGCTCCATCTGCAGCATCCCGTTGGCCCGGCGCTGTGCCACCGGAACATACGGCCGCCAGCCCCATCGATCCGCCATGATCAGTCCTCCATCGCCTTGTTGATGTCGAGCCGCACCAGGTTCAACAGCTCGTCGTCGCTCATCTCCGTAACGAGCGTCGGTACGCCTTCTTCGAGAATCTCGCCGGCCAGGGCGGTCTTGTCGCGGATCAGCGCGTCGATCTTTTCTTCCACGGTGCCCTGGCAGACAAACTTGTGGACCATCACCTTTTTCGTTTGTCCGATGCGAAACGCACGGTCGGTCGCCTGGTTTTCGACGGCCGGGTTCCACCAGCGGTCAAAGTGAATGACGTGCGACGCGGCCGTCAGGTTGAGCCCCGTGCCGCCGGCCTTGAGCGACAGCACCAGAAACGGCGGGCCGCTCTCGGACTGGAAGGCGTCCACGAGCTTCTTACGGCTCTTGATGGCGGTGTCACCGTGCAGGACGAGACCGTCGCGGCCAAACACGCCGGCCAGGTACTGCGCCAGCGGCTCGGTGATGCTCCGGAATTGCGTAAAGATCAGGGCCTTTTCCTGGCGGCTGGCCAGCTCTTCGCCGATCTCGCCCAGGCGCTGGAATTTGCCGCTCTCGGCCGGTTCGAACGAGCCGGTCGCCAGCCACTGCGCCGGATGGTTGCAGATCTGTTTGAATCGCAGGATGAACGCCAGAATGATGCCGCGCCGGGCGATGCCCTGCTCGTTCTCGCGAAGGGCCGCCGCCAGCTCCTGCACCGACTCCTCGTACAGCACGGCTTGTTGCTTACTGAGTCCGCAGAACGCCCGCAGCTCAGTCTTGTCGGGCAGGTCGACGATGATCGACTTGTCTGTCTTCAGCCGTCGCAGGATGTAAGGCGAAACGAGCTTGCGAAGCGGTCCGTACTGGTCCGACTCGCGCTGCTCCAAGCGCTTGACGAACGCGCCGAACGCCTTCACCGGGCCGAGCAACCCCGGACACAGGAAGTCGAAGATTGACCACAGATCGGTGAGCCGATTCTCGACCGGCGTCCCGGTCAGGGCGATGCGGGCCCCGCCTTTGAGTTGTTTCACCGCGCGCGTCTGGCGCGCGGCCGGGTTCTTGATGGCCTGGGCTTCATCGAGCACCGCCAGCGACCATTCGACCGACGACAGCCACTCCTGGCGCGACAACATCGAATAGGTCGTCAGGACGGCGTCAATACCCGTCAGGTACGCACCGGGATCCTCGGCCGCGGTGGTCAGTTCGGCAGCCTTGGTCATGGATGGGTGCACATAACGGCAGTTCAGCGACGGCGCGAACCGTTCGATCTCCGCTTTCCAGTTCGCCAGCAGCGATGCCGGAAGCACGAGCAGCGCCGGACGTCGAGATTGGGTCGGTTGCTTCCGCTTCAACATCAGCAGCAAAGAAAGCACCTGGATGGTCTTGCCCAGTCCCATATCGTCTGCCAGGCACGCGCCGAGCCCCAGCCGCGTCAACAGACAAAGCCACTTCACGCCGGTCGACTGGTAGGGCCGCAGCGTGGCCTGGAGCTCGGGCGGCGGCACGGCCGCGTCGATGCTGTCCGGCCCGCGAATCTGCCGCAGGCTTTCCTCGAGCCACGGACCGGCCTGCACCTGCGACCAGTCGGCACGCTCGGGCGCGAAAAGCGCTGCCGCGCTCGGGTCGATCGGCGCGCCGGCCAGCAGCCGCATGCCCTCCAGGAACGAGACGCCATCGCGGCCGGCGTCCTTTTCGACTTGCTTCCAATGGGCCAGGGCATCGGAGAGCTTCTCGCGATCGACCTCGACCCAGCGCCCCTTGAGAAACACCAGGCCGTCGGCCCCGGCTCGAATCTGGGCCCATTCCTCGTTCGTCAGCGTCTGCCCGTCGAGCGTGAGCTCGACCTTGAAGTCGAGCATCGCGTCCACGCCGAAACGTGACGGGCTGCTCCTGCCGACCGACACGCCCACCCGCACGCGCGGCGGCCGGCGCGTCCACCAATCCGGCACGCGCACCAGCAGGCCGCTCGCTTCGAGCAGCGGCACATCGGCCAGAAACCGGTGCGCTTCTTGAGGCGCCCAGGCCAGCGGATGAAAGACGTCGCCCGTGTCGACCAGCGCCTTGAGCCAGGCGCATTTCTCGGCCGCCCGTTGGACCGGCGTCAGCAGGTTGATGAGCAGTCTGCGGTTGTTGGCCCCGGCGTATTCTTCGAGCGCCTTGCCGAGCGGTTGATACTGCACGCGGTGGCGGTCCAGCAGCTTCGGTGCATACGTCGCCAAGAATGCGAACGGGCACTCAGCGTCCCGTTTGTTCTCGGCCAGATGAAAGCACACGCGTCCGACGCGTTGCCACATCGGGCCGTGGCGCCCCAGCCAGGCCGCCAGCCCGCCCGATTCGGCTGCAATCTGCGGGCGTACATGGGCGTCGAGCAGTTGCCACAGCTCGATCAGCGTCTGCGGCCGCAGGTACTCGCCGCCGCGCATGGGCGGCGCTGCGTCGGCGAGCTCGGCCAGCTCTTGACCCGGCGCCGCGACCGGCCGGCGAAGGTCCTCGGCCGGCTCCGGAATATGGCACAATTCGGTGAGGTAGCGCTCGCCCAGCCGCCGCCAGAACGTAAACGCCGGCGGCAGACCACCCGCGTCGCCCAGCGTGGCCAGCGAGAGGAGCAGCTCGGCGGGGCCGGTCGTATCCGCAGCTCGAAGCCGGTTAGCCAGCGCCGGCGGAAGGGTCTGGCTGGCACCGTCACCGTTGGTCTCGGTGTCATGAACGACGGGATGCCCGGCTGGTGTGAGCGCCAGGTCCAACAACTTCAGCCTCCATGCCGCGCGCGATCGCCATCCGGCGTGCGGTTGCCGCTCACTATAACGCCTCGGGCGCTGAAGGAAAGCAGCCAGTTCGGCTCGGGTGAACGAAGGTCCGTGAGAGGTGGGTTCATCACCCCCGCCACCACATCGCCGCAGTCACTTGCCCGTGGACAAGTGGAGGGTCCCCCTGGACTCGCCGCGGCTCGCGAAGCGAGCGAGGTCGCGGCGCGACCACCGCTCTCGGCGGCGCGGCGTGTCCAGGGTTCATGGACCTACACAGGCGATGCGCACATTCGCGGGCTGGCCGCGGCCTCATCGAACCGGCGACCGACCCAGAAGGCGACCTGCACGATCGGGTGTTTCTACGATACACTTTACAAACATTTCGGAGAGTTTAGGCTGGACAAAATGGCGGCGGGTGCGACAATGTACGACTCTCTCCAAGGGGGGATCCAGCCTTCGATGGCGTCGGGTCAACCAGAGTCAAACCGTGGCTCATTCGTCGAAGACCTGTGGTCCAGCGTTTGCTCGCCGCAAGCCCTGCACGCCCAGGTACTGCAAAACCTTCATGATGCCGTCATCGTGACCGATCAGGCCGGGCGAATCAAGCTCTGGAATCGGGGGGCCGAGGCGATCTATGGCTACTCGGCGGACGAGGCGGTCGGCCAACACATCGGGCTTGTGTATCTGCCCGAAGACGTGCCGCTGCGCGAGTCGCTCATCATCGAGCCGCTGTTGGCCAAGGGCGAGCACGAGCTCGAGTTTCGCGCGCGACACCGGTCGGGTGCTCGGCTGGTCGTGAATCTGTCGCTCTCGCTGCTCCGCGACGATTCGGGCAATCCGATCGGGATCATCGGCGTTTCGACCGACATCACCGCCCGCCGCCGATTGGACGAGCAGTTGCAACGGCACCAGGCCGAGCTGGCGCACGTCGCGCGGCTCGCGACCCTGGGTGAAATGGCGACCGGGTTGGCGCATGAGCTGAACCAGCCGCTGGCGGCCATCGTGAACTACACCGGTGGCTGCGCGGCTCGACTGCGCTCGGGCACGTGGAGCCCGGATGAGCTTCTGGCCGCCATCGAAGAGGCCGGCCGGCAGGCCGAGCGGGCGGGTGAGATCCTGCGGCGCGTTCGCAATTTCGTTCGCAAGGACCAGCCGCGGCGCACGCCGCTGAGTGTCAACGAGGCGGTGGCCGAGGCGCTGCGCTTCGTGGCCGGTGAGACCCGCGACCGAGCGGTGCGCGTGTCGATGCGCCCGGCCGAACCGCCCCCCTGGACGGTCGCCGACCACATTCAGATCGAGCAAGTGCTGCTCAACCTCATCCGCAACGGGTTCGAGGCCATGGAGAGCGTCGCGGCCGCGCGTCGCGAGCTGGCCGTCGAGGTCAGAACGGGCGATCGCACGGTCGAGGTCGCGGTCAACGACACGGGCGTCGGCCTGCCGCCCGGCCCCAGCGAACAAGTCTTCACCGCGTTTTACACCACAAAGCCCCAGGGGCTGGGCATGGGCCTGTCGATCAGCCGGTCGATCATCGAAGCGCACGGCGGCCGGCTCTGGGCCGTCCCGCGCCCGGAAGGCGGCACCAGCTTCCGATTCGTACTTCCAGCGTTTGTGAGGAATTCCGATGACCCAGACTGAACCGGTGGTATTCGTCGTGGACGATGATGCGGCCATGCGCCGCTCGCTGGCGTGGCTGCTCGAGTCGGTTTCGCGACCGGTCGAGTCGTTCAATAGCGCCGAAGAGTTCTTGCGGTCGTATGCCCCGGATCGCCCCGGCTGCCTGGTGCTGGACGTGCGCATGCCGGGCATGAGCGGACTCGAGCTCCAGAACGAGTTGGCCCGCCGAAAGAGCCTTCTACCGATCATCATCATCAGCGGACACGGCGACGTTCCGATGGCGGTGCGCGCCATGAAGGCCGGGGTGCTGGACTTCATCGAAAAGCCGTTCAATCAGCAGGTCTTGCTCGAGCGGATCAGCGACGCACTCAAGCGTGACGCGCGCGACCGCAAGGAGCGCCAGCGGCAGGACGATATCCAGTCGCGGCTGGACCTGTTGACTGCCCGCGAGCGCGAGGTGATGGAATTGGTCGTGGCGGGACTGACCAGCCGCGAGATCGCCGAGCGGCTCGGGGTGAGCCCCAAGACGGTCGAAGTTCACCGCAATCACTTGATGGACAAGCTCAAGGTCGCCGGCGTGGTCGAGCTGGTTCGGCTGGCCCTGAGCGCCGGTCCGTCTCCGGCTCCCGCCTGAAGCGACGGACGGCCGAATGCCGACGCGAGGAGTGGTCCGATGCTCCCGCTCATGACCTTGATGGTGACGGGTGTGGTGGCCATTGCGGCTCCGGACGAGCGGCTGCGCCGCGAACCGGAAGCGCCGAAGCGACAACGGTTTGAGTCGAAGGGGCGCGATTGGCGACTCGAGCTGGTTCCCAGCCGGTACTGGCCGGCGCAGAAGGGAGGATGTTTGGCGAAGCTTCAGCCGCGCAGACCGCGAGAAGCGAGCGAGCGCGGGGAAGCCAACGCTCGTGATCAACGCCCGCGCGGCTGGTATCGCCATCTGGTCAACGACCGTGCGCCGGAGCGAGCCATCGTGACGACCGATGGCCGCTACATGGTCACGATCGACGAGTGGCCGCGGGACAGCCGGCGCTATCCGCTGGTCATCTACGGCGCTAGCGGCGAAGTCGTCCGCCATTTTCGGCCGCCCGACGTGCTCGACAAACGCGCCGCAACCGAGCTCGCCAAGGCGGAGGGGCCGGCCTCCTGCTGGCGCGACGCCCAGTTTGCCTTCTCAGACGACCAGAAGCACCTGCTCATTCGCCGCGCTAAGAGAGATGTGCTGATCGTCGAGTTGGCGACCGGCCGCTTGTTGCGCGGCACTGACGCCGAAGTCGAGCGAAACGCGGCCCTCAAGCGCTTGGCGGGCGAGGCGCTCGAAGCCGGCGACGATTTCTTCCTCAGCGCCGATCCGCAGCCCGTGGCCGATCCGGGCGACAAGTTCGACTTCCTTCAATGGATCAACGATCAATTCGCCGGGTCTGCCGAGCAGGATTCCGGCCCGCTGATCGACGCGGCCACCGCGCTGTTCCAGCCGTTTGCGGGTGAGGATGCAGCCCTGGCCGAGTCCTACAAGGCGTGGGACCCGGGGGCCAACGCGGAGGTGGCCGGCTGGCTTGACGCCAATGCCGACGCGATGGATGCGTTTCGTCAGGCGGCCGACTTGCAGCGCTGGCAGTTCGACCTGCAAAGTCCGGACGGCTCGATGATGTTCGCGACCCTGCCGCCGCTCGCCCCGATCCGCGGACTGGCCCGCGCCATGTGGGCCGATTCGAGCCGGGCCCTTTCGGAAGGGGACGTCGAACGGGCGCTCGGCAACTACTTCGATACGCTCAAGATGGGCCGGCAGCTCGGACAGCGGCCAACGCTGATCGAACACCTGGTCGGAATGGCCATGACCGGCGATACGTACGAGCAGCTCTTGCGGTTGCCGCAGCGCGTTGACGGACCGATCGACTATGCCGGACTGCGCCAGCGGCTGGCGGCGCCGGAGTACGAGGCGCCGGCGGTCGAGCTCGCGATGGAGTTCGAGCGCTCGGCATTTCACGACACGATGCAGCGCTTATTCACGCGCGACCCGGACTCGGGTGAAACGCGGGTCGACGCCGAGGCGTGCAGGCAATTCGCACCGTTCCTACGCGAGGGACAGGACGTCGACACCTGGATCAGGTCGCTCGAGGGCGTCGACTATCAGGCCACGACGGCTGAAGCCGACCGGATGCACGACCGCTGGCTCGAGATCATGCGCACCCCGTTTCCGCAGGCCGAGCAGATGTCCAGCGACCTGATTCGCGAGATCGAAGCCAGCGCCAATCCGATGATCAAGACGATGATGCCGGCCCTGTCGCGCGTGCGCGAGTCGTACGCCGCGACGCAATCCAAGCGCCGCGCGGCGCTGCTCTCGCTGGCGCTTCAGGAGCAGCGGCAGCGCGACGGCAGCTTCCCCGCCTCGCTGGACCAGTTGCGCGTCGACGGCGTCGACACCAGTTACTTCACCGACCCGCTCAACGGCCAGTCGTACCGCTACGAGTCAGACGGTGCGACGTTTCGCCTGCGCTCGGCCGGACTCGATGGCGTGGACGATCTCGATTCCGAGGTTCAGATCGGCCGCCGTGGTGGAGACCACACGCTTTACCCGCCGCCCTGATTGCCTGCCTGCCAGCGTCAGGGATCAGAACTTGCGTGACTCCACTCGTCGACCCTGCGCTTCGCGAGAATTCTCTCCCGCGCCAATGCGGGGACCATTCGCCACCCTGTCAAGGGCAAGGTGCGGCCGTTGCACCGTTGAACGGCTGCGTCGTCCGGACGCCGTTGAGCAGTTGCACGAGGCGCAGCAGGTCTTGCGTGTTGACGCGGCCGGCCGCCTGCGTGCTGCGGTCGACGTTGTAACGCGCCCAATTGGCCGGCTCGTTGGCTGAGCCGTCGTTCAGTGCCTGGATCAAACCGAGCAGGTCCAGGGTGTTGGCAATTCCATTTAGCGTGACGTCGCCGGGCAGCGACTGATACTGCAGCTTCTGGCCGCCAGGTTGCGCGCCGGCAAACATGAGCGACGTACATTCGCGCGGCGGGATGGCGCCGGTCAGCGTGATGACATACGGGCCGCTCCCGTTGCCGGCGACATTCGCGACGGCCGGGCAGTCGGCCGGCCCGTTGGCCGCCAGGTCCGTACACGTGATCGCCACGTTTGAGACAGTCGGGGCGGGATGGGGCGCGGCGCTGAATGTCACGCTGATTTGGCCGAAGCTGATGGCGCCTTCGTCGGGCGTGCCGACGCCGCCGATTCCGTGGGTCAGTGACGCACCGGCCCCGGTTTGCAGCACGTCACGGAAGGGCTGACCCGGTGCAAACGGGCTCTGCATGGGCGGGTTGGCCGCGGTCAGAACGAACGCGTCCATCGGCGGGAGCGTGATCTGGCCACCGAGGACCTGCTCGGCGCCCGGCAGGCCGTTGTCCCAGACCGTGCCGTCAGCGGTAGCGATGTAGGCGCCGTTCAAGTTGTCGGTCGTCGACGGTCCCATGACGCTGATGGTGGTTGCACCAGGCGGGACCACGGCGTTGAGCGTGATGAACGCGACGCCTTCCGGTGTGATCACGGCACTGCTGGGTAGTTGGGCCGTAAGTCGGGCGTAAACAGGAGAGCCCGGTGGGTTGAACTCGAGCGGCAGCGCACTGCACAACGGACTGCCGGCCACGCACTCATCCGAATTGACGTCGACCGCGCCTGGGGAAGAGAGACTGTAGTCGAGTTGAACGTGCGCGACGTTCGTCACCGGCTCGGGCGCCGACAGGATGACGGTGATCGCGTAAGGATCGCCGGGACTGACCGGGGGCGATGCGGCCAACGTAATCGTAATCGGTACGGCGCGAGCCATTGTGGCCAAGCCAGCGACGACGGCGGCGCTCATTGGGCATGCTCTCTTCAAGGTAAATTCTCCTGTCACAAGATCAAGGGCAGGGTGGTGTCGGCTCTTGCCGCGACATCAGCGCGGCGTATCCCGTTCACACAAGTCGCCTGGGCTGACGCCACGCTCATTCTGCCACCGATAACAGTTACGGATTGCGCCGAGCACTCCTTCCGCGTAGGCCCGGTTGTCACACCGTCCCGTCACGGTGACGGTGCGCCGCCGAGGGGACTCGGTTAGGGCGAGCCCGAAGTACTAGCGGAAGCGCCAATCGGCTGGCTTACTGACCTCCTATCGTTACGCTGCCAGCGTCGGCGGTCAGGGTGATCGAAGTCGCGATCGTGAGTGTCTCCGGATACAAACCCGCCGCGATAACGAGCGTGCCGCCGCTTGCTACCCTGCTCGCGCCACTTGAGACTGTAGTTACGGGATTGGTGCTCGTTCCGAGTTGAGGACAGCCGCGGAAACTCGCGTCGACAATCACCGTGAGCAGAACCGCCTCCGGGCATTCAATCCCCAGTCCATCGTAGTCCATGCAATGCTGCACGCTGGGATCGACAAAGAAGGATTCGCCCAGCGCGGCTACCGCCGCATAGGCGATCTCCGCGGCTGCTTCGCACGCCGCAGGGGCTATCGGCTCGCCCGCATGCACGTCCCGACACATGCGAAGCATGTCCGCTCTAAAGTCGTCGTCGCACTCCTCCCTAGTCTTGCAGTAGGTCGCCGTGGCATGGCAATAGCATTCATCGTGGCGCTGGCAGGCTTCCAGGAACAACGGATCCAAGACCGTACCCACAGCGTCGCCAATCCACCCGTTGGGACCGCAGCCGTTCTCGCAGTCCGCCAATGCTCGCATGGGAAGCGCCGCCAGCCAGATCGCGCCGATCGCTAGCTTCGTCGTCACGTTCGTACGCATGATTGGGTTCCTTTCTCGTTCTTGACAATGGGGCGTCGCTTACCCCGGCGCGGGATCAGGCTCGTCCGCTAACGGTAGGCATCGAACTCTACCATGAGACCATAATGGTCCGACAGATCGTCTGATAGGTGAAGCAGAAGTCCGTCCAAGTGTACGCGGGCATCCAAGGGGGTCAATGCGCAAGTAAGGGCGACGATGTCACGGCAGAGCGGCGGCGTTGTGGTGTACTCTCGGATCGCAGCCCGCCGCGGCAAGAAGTCAAACGCGGCACCGGAACTGTAGAAAACGTAATCCAGCCGCTGGCTCGGCTCATCGCCTTCGAAAATCCGGACCAGGTCGTTGCGCGCCGCGTAGGTCGCATGTGCCGTGGCGTCAAAGCAGGGCGTATGGCGCACCGCGTCGCTCAACCCGCGCACGTCCAGACTTGGACGCAGGCTGTCCTGATACTCGGAGCTCTCCCCGTCGACATTGAAGTCACCCATCGCGATGATTTCGTGTGTAGGATTGCGGATCTGATAGCCGCCAATCGCCAGGCTGAGCTGTCTAAGCTGTAGTGCGCGGGTGTCGACATCGTCGTGGGTCTGATCAGCCTGTGTGTGGGTCAGGAAGATCCCCAACGTGCCCGTGAATCCGTCCGTCCGCGTCACCGTCATCGTAGCTTCAAGGAATCCCTTGGATGCCAACGGCTCAAGAAAACCGGATTCGTCATGATAGAATACTTGGCGCCTGTTCGTTAGTGGATGCCGGCTCAAGAGCAGAAGCCCCGAATTCTCAAGCGACCCGCTATCGATCGCATCGCCGTAGAAGGAAGAGGCTTCCGGAGAACCGACGCGTTGCATGATTACATCTGCGAGATCCTCGTCCCACACCTCGGTGAGACCAACAACGTCCAGCCCTTCCTCGGCAAATGTTTGGGCGACGATCTCCCCAATTAGTTCGGCCCGTCGCCCGTCGTCGAATGTCGGGGCGACCCCCGGTCCGAACAAATGCGTGTTGTACGTGAGCACTTTCAGCGTTGTACGGGCAAGGCCTTCCACGTTGCCGATCACGGCCGAACTGCCGGGCAGGGCGGTCAGCGTAACGCCGGCTTGGTTGATCGAGTTCGGATCCGGAACCGTCATGACTTCGCGGTAGTCGCCGGGGTGGAGCACCAGCGTCCCGCCGGGCGTTGCCTTGCAGATGCCCGCTCTTACAAGTTGAAACGGGTTTTCCGGACTGCCGTCGGGCGCGAAGGAGCCGGCCGGATGCAAGTGGATCTGCTGAGCAGGCGCGCCGGTAGCCGTCAAGACCAGCAAAGTCAAGCCCACCGCCGCCGGCCCGCATCGCCGGGAGCAGCGCAGAGACGGCTTGCTCCCAGCACTGCGGACAGGTTGTTCGTCACAAGTCGTTGCGAGTATCATGGGAAACCTCCACATAGCTGGGCCGGCTCGAACTATCGCTACTGGAGGCTGACCAGCACCAGGACGAGCCCCGTTCCCTCGCTCAGTGGCGTCATGGCTTTGCCGATAACAGCGCCTTGGGCCTTGGCGTGGTCGGTGACCTTCATCGCATGGCCGGGCACATCCGACGTGGTAAGCAGATCGCCCGGTTGGATGGCGCCGTCTGATGCGTCGCACTTTACCCACACGCGCCCGGTGAGCGCGACGGGGTACTGCCCATCGGCGAGCGAGCCGGTCTGGCTCATTAGAAGCCCAGTGTTTACGCCGCCGGCTCCGCTAATGATGCCGGCAACTGTCCGGTCGAAGGGCTTCGTGCTCACGACCAGCTCGCCGGGACTTGCCGCGTCGACGCAGACGACCATCCCCGGTTCGGGATCGATCCGACTGCCGCCAGCCAGTTCGCTTGTATCGCTCCCCCGTCGCTCCGTCTCTACCGCATTGACGTCGAACTGCTCGGAAAAGTCGCTGCCGCCGGTGATCTCGAGCACCTGCGTCTTGGTCCGGCCGGCGACCTCGAGTTTGTGCGTCGGGTTCGGGGTGCCGATGCCGACGTTGCCGGCGGGGCTGATGGTGAGCGCCGTATTCGTGATGCCGGTCGCATAGGAATTCGAAGTACCGAAGTTCATCCACGTGCCAGCGCTGCTCTCAAACAGGAAGATTCCAGCCTTAGGCTTGGTCGGGTTGTCATTCTGGGTGGACCAAAAGATGCCAGGTGTGTAGGCGGCGTTCTGGTAGTCGGTGACGATGTTCACGCCGGCACTGCCGACGGCCTGCGTAAACGTCGATAGCGCCGTGCTATCACCGGCTTCGTAAACGGTGAGCCGCGACGCGGGCGTCGCCACATTGATGCCCACGTTGCCATTGCCGGCGATCCGCAAACGCTCGGCACCTCCCAGGGCGAAGGAGAACGCATTGGCGGTCTTGTAGGCGAGTTGTCCCACCACCGAGCCCGCGGCGTTTGTGAAATTGAAAGCGCCCAGGTCGGTCGAGCCGGGCGTGTTGTTGCGAAGCTCGATCACGGAGCCGTTGACGTTGCTCGTCGTCGTCATGTTGAAGATCGACTGGGTTAACCGCATCTCAAGCGGGCGCCCCGGCGTGGCCGTCCCGATCCCGAGCTTTCCGGCGCTGTCGATCAGGAGATCGCCACGCATCCGCGCCTTTCCGTTCACATCCAGCGTGGCCGTGGGGGCGGTGGTCGCGATCCCCAGCTTGCCGGCCGTATCGATGAACAGGTCATACGTGGCGGGTTGCGAAGTGTCATTCACCGTGCTGCGCATCACGTAAAAATTTCCGCCGCCACTCGTGCCGATCCCCCGATAAACTCCGCCGTTGGAGATCACACGCGGGTCGTAGCCCCACAGTAACGCATTGCCTTGAAACAACTCGAGCCCGCGCCCCCAGGAGTTCGAGGTCCATGGGAAGTCCGAGCCGGTGCTTCGGATCGTGCCGTTGACGTCGAGTTTACGAAGCGGCCAGCCGAGGAAGCCGTTACCGGTGGGTCCCGGCCCGATACCAACGTGACCATTATTGGTGTTGTGGAGGTCGACTTTGCCGGTGAGAAGATCGTTAAACGTAGTCCACTGCGCCGAGGCAGGGGCAGACACCACGCCCAAGACGATTCCCGTGGCCGTCACGCCGCTCAACACCATTGGCCGGCGCCTCGTGCTTCCCTTGCTGATCATTTGACGTCTCCTAACTGCTCATGTTCGACTCTGCAGGCGAACAGCTCCGTCGCCGTGCGCTGCGTCGTCCTGGAGCCAGAACGCAATCGAGCCGCGCGGATTAGCCCTTTTGAATGCGAAACGAGCGAACCTTCTTCGCCTGTGTTCCTTCTTGGCATCGAGCGACCCGACTGTCGGGTCTTCGGTTAACCCGTTGCATCGCCTTGCGTTCTAACCTTGTGAGCGGCTCGCGAGACTCGACGCAATCCTTCAGCGGGTGCAGGAGGGAGTCCGGGCTGGTTCATTCCGGCCGGGGCCCCCTTGAACCGAGCGAGCGTGATGGAGAACTGCCATGGGTCTGGATGCTAATAGACCGCGACGCGGTATAGGTTTGCTGGCAACGCTGTGGCTTAGCCTGGTTGCATCGGCAGGATACGGGCAAGCGGTGGTGTTTGTCGATGTCGAGAGCTCAGCCCCTCTGGGTACGCCGCAATCGCCGTTTCAGACGGTCTCGCAGGGCGTGGCATCGGTTTTCGTCGGAGGGCGCGTCGTCATCGCGCTCGGTGACTACCCTGAGGTGTTGACGATCACAAAGCCGCTGACGTTGGAAGCTAGCGGCGGATCGGTGCTGATCGGCGGGCCCGCAGGCTTAGCTTACCCGGTGTCCACCGCCGGGCCGGTCAACCCCGAGGGTGTTGGATCCAGCGCATTGTACGCGGCAGACGAGCGCCTGGCCGCCCCGGTCATCACGGCCATCAACACCACGGACAACGCGGTTGTTCTCACGTGGGACGATACGAACACGCTTCACGACCGCTATGTCCTCTATGTTTACGGACCATGTGATTGTCCGCCGTCGCAGTTTGGCTCCAACCTCAAGACCTTCTATACCGTCCCCGCCCAGGCCCGATCTCTCGCGTTCAACCTGATCCGGACCACCTTTCCGACTTCGGACACAAACTTGTACCCGCTGGTTCCGGGCGGCACGTACAGCATCGAACTCTATGCAGCGACCAACATCGGTTACTCGCCCATCGCCGTGAAGGCGCAGGGTCCCGCGCTATTGCCCGGTCCGCAGTTCGGCACGCTGACGAGGCCGACGATCACTATCGGCGACCCGCACACCGATACGGTTGGTTCACCTCTCGCACTATCCGGGTTCGCGGCGGGGGACGTGGATGGGAACGGTGTGCTCCAGGACGCCGCTGGCGCGCCGGGCGCGTATCCGCTGTTCCCGGACTTCTCAGCGGGTGGCATCGCGCGCGCCGGCAATCGCTTTGATGGACCGGCCAACGTGGTGGTGGGCTACTTTTTCAACGAATCGGGGGGTCGGCGCTTCGTTGCTTTCCATATGCGCGCGCAGGCGGGGACGATCACGGCGGTGAGCGTATTCTATGGCGACGCAGTTCCCGATGTTTCGGGTACCAGGGTTTTGGTGGGGCCCGGCGCAGAAGCTTTCAGCGCCCAGATCATACCGGGCGTGGCGGGCGGCCCCGGGATCATTCAAGGCAGTGTTACGATGACGACCGTGGATACTTTTCACAACCCGGCGAGCCCAACCTTTCGGGTTGTGGAGTTTACGTTCCGCCAAGTACTCGTGCCTCAATAGGCAGCAAGCTCCAAGCCGGCCGTCGATAGTCGCGCGTGCCAAGGTCAGACGGTGGCCCGTTGTGTGACGACGCTGGAATGGTTAGTTTGTCGGCATTCGGTACGGACGTTCTGACCATGCCGACGGCGAACCGGGAACTGGACCTGCTTCAGGCCGCCATCCGAGGCGAGCGGACGGCCCTGCTGAAACTGCTCAGCCGCTCGCGCCGCGAGCTGTGCGAACGGCTCGCGCGGCGGGTGCCAGCCAGCCTGCGCGGTACGCTCGACGCCGACGACCTGGTCCAGAGCACGCACATCGAAGTGTTTCAGCGGATCGGTGAGTTCGAGGCACGTGACGCAGGGGCATTTGACCGCTGGGTCAACACGATCGCGTTAGGCAAGCTGCGGGATGCACTTCGCCGGCACCGGGCGGCCAAACGCGGTGCGGGTCGCCCGGTGATTCGCGCTGACCGGGCCAATTCGTCTGACTCGATGGTGGCACTGTTCGAGCGCGTCGCGGGGCCTGGGCAGACGCCCAGCCGCGTTGCCGCACGCGAAGAAGTGGTAACGCTGATGCAGCAAGCGGTTCGCCAACTCCCCAGCGCGTACCGCAGCCTGGTCCGGCGGATTTACATCGACGGCGAGTCGGTCACCGCCATCGCCGCCGAATTGGGCCGGACGGAAGGGGCGATCCGGGTCGCCTGCCACAAGGCCCGCTGCCGGCTGCGCGACATCCTGGGCGATCAGTCGCGCTTCTTCAGCAAGCCGCGATAAAGTATCATCTGACGCGACATGCGCCGCCGGCCGACCCGCGGCGGCGAGGGCTGCATGTTCGGCGTACTGACACTGCTGCGTTCGATGGGCTCGTTGGGCGGTGGTTTCGACATGCGGGGACCGCGATACGCCGACCGTGGGTTGAGCGATGAGAATCAATGAGCGAAGCAACCAACCAGAATTCGTCCCGGGCGAGGCTGGAACAGCTCGAGCAGCTCATCGACGCGGTGATCGAGCGCCGTGCGGCCGGGGAGTTGCTGACGGACGAGCAGGTAATCGCGCAGCATTCCGAGCTGCTGCCCGAATTGGGCGAGCGGCTCCGCGACTTAGGCCGGGTGCACGATGCTGCGTGCTGGGCGGCCGGCGGCGCCGCTGGGCTGGAGCTGACAACCGAGGTGACGGCTCCAAAAGAGACGTTCTCGCAAGGAATTCCCGGCTATCGTTTGATCCGGGAAATCAGCCGCGGCGGGCAGGGCGTCGTCTATCAAGCGGTGCAGGAATCGACCAAGCGCAAGGTGGCCGTCAAGGTGCTGCTGGAGGGTCCGTATGCCTCGGAGTCGGCCCGCAATCGCTTCCAGCGCGAGGTGGACCTGGTCGCGCAGCTCAAGCACGCCCACATCGTCACGATCTTTGATTCCGGCACGACTTCCTCTCCTTTACAGGGAGAGGGCCGAGGTGAAGGTTTGCTGTGGTTCGCCATGGACTACGTCCGCGGCCTGCCGCTGCACCAGTACGTGCGCGAGAACAAGCTGACGCTCGAGCAGGCGCTCAAGCTGTTCGGGCAGGTGTGCGAGGCCGTGCAGTACGCCCATCAGAAGGGCGTCATCCACCGCGACCTGAAGCCGAGCAACATCCTGGTCGATTCCGACGGCGTGCCGCGCGTGCTGGACTTCGGCCTGGCCAAGCAGGCCGGACCGGTCGAGACGGTCGTCTCGCTGACCGGGCAGGTAGTCGGCACGCTGCCCTACATGTCGCCCGAGCAGGCGCGCGGCAATCCCGACCACATCGACACGCGCACCGACGTGTACGCCCTGGGCGTGATCCTGTACGAATTGCTGACCGGCCACTTCCCCTATCCGGTCGCCGGCATGATGGACGAGGTGCTGCGAAACATCCGCGAAACCCCGCCCACTCCGCCCAGCCGCGCCTGGCGTGCCGATTCCGGCGTCGGCGCCCACGGCAAGCGCAAGCACCGCCCGAGCCAATGTCCGATCGACGACGAAGTCCAGACGATCGTCCTCAAGGCGCTGGCCAAGGAGCGCGAGCGGCGCTACCAGACCACCGGCGAATTGCGGCGCGACATCGGCCACTACCTGGCCGGGGAGCCGATCGAGGCGAAGCGCGACAGCGGCTGGTATGTGTTGCGCAAGCAACTGCGACAACACCGCGGCCCGGTCGTGGCAGGTCTCGCGGTAATCCTCTCATTGACTCTCGGTCTCGCGGGCACGCTCTGGAAAGCGGCTGAAGCGCAGCGCGAGGCGGCGCGTGCCGGCAACGAGGCCGCAGCCGCCCGCTTGGCCGAGGCGGAGCAACGCCGGCTGGCCGAATCTGAAGCGGCGGCGCGAAAAACAGCCGACGCGAAGACCGCCGAGACCGAAGCCGCGCTGAAGACCATCGAATACAACAGCTACGTCGCGAACGTCGGGCTGGCCGCGGCCGCGATGGAGTTTCGTCAATTCGACCGTGTGCGGACGCGGCTCGACGCGTGCGCGACCCGCCTGCGCGGGTGGGAGTGGGGCTGGCTCGACTCACCATTGGACAACAGCCAGAGCGAACTCAAGGGGCACACGGAGCGGGTGTTCTCCGCCGTGTTCAACCCCGAGAGCACGCGGATCGTCACGGCGTCGGGGGACAACACCGCGCGGGTGTGGGACGTGGCCACGGGGGCGAACCTGGCCGAACTCAAGGGGCACACGAGGTGGGTGCACTCTGCCGCGTACAGCCCCGACGGCACGCGGATCGTCACGGCGTCGTATGACAGGACCGCGCGGGTGTGGGACGCGGCCACGGGCGCGAGCCTGGCCGAACTCAAGGGACACACGAACAAGGTGTGGGACGCGGCTTTCAGCCCCGACGGCACGCGGATCGTCACCGCGTCGGAGGACAAGACCGCGCGGGCATGGGACGCAGCCACGGGCGCACGCCTGGCCGAACTCCAGGGGCACACGAAGCTGGTGTACTCCGCCGCGTTCAGCCCCGACGGCACGCGGATCGTCACGGCGTCGCAGGACAACACCGCGCGGGTGTGGGACGCGGCCACGGGCGCGAGCCTGGCCGAACTCAAGGGGCATACGGAGCCGGTGTCCTCCGCCGCGTACAGCCCCGACGGCACGCGGATCGTCACGGCGTCGTATGACAGGACCGCGCGGGTGTGGGACGCGGCCACGGGCGCGCGCCTGGCCGAACTCAAGGGGCACAACGAGGTGCTCTCCGCCGCGTTCAGCCCCGACGGCACGCGGATCGTCACGGCGTCGCAGGACAAGACCGCGCGGGTGTGGGACGCGGCCACGGGCGCGCGCCTGGCCGAACTCCAGGGGCACATATTGGCCGTGTACTCCGCCGGCTTCAGCCCCGACGGCACGCGGATCGTGACGGCGTCGATGGACAACACCGCGCGGGTGTGGGACGCGGCCACGGGCGCGAGCCTGGCGGAACTCAAGGGGCACAGGAACGAGGTACTCTCCGCCGCGTTCAGCCCAGACGGCACGCGGATCGTGACGGCGTCGATGGACAACACGGCGCGGGTGTGGGGCACGGCCAAGGACGCGAGCCTGGTGGAACTCAAGGGGCCCACACGGGCGGTGACGTTCGCCGCGTTCAGCCCCGACGGCACGCGAATCGTGACGGCGTCGGATGAAACGACCGCGCGGGCGTGGGACGCGGCCACGGGCGCGAGCCTGGTCGAACTCAAGGGGCACACGCAGTGGGTGACCTCCGCCGCGTTCAGCCCCGACGGCACGCGGATCGTCACGGCGTCGTATGACAAGACCGCGCGGGTGTGGGACGCGGGCACGGGCGTGAGCCTGGCCGAACTCAAGGGGCACACGAAGCGGGTGTACTCCGCCGCGTTCAGCCCCGACGGCACGCGGATCGTCACGGCGTCGGCGGACAACACCGCACGGGTATGGGATGCGGCCACGGGCGCGAGCCTGGTCGAACTGAAGGGGCATACGTATGGTGCATACTCCGCCGCTTTCAGCCCCAACGGCGCGCGGATCGTCACGGCGTCGCAGGACAAGACCGCGCGGGTGTGGGACGCGGCCACGGGCGCGAGCCTGGCCGAACTCAAGGGGCACCGGAGCGAGGTGCGCTCCGCCGCGTTCAGCCCAGACGGTACGCGGATCGTCACGGCGTCGTGGGACAACACCGCGCGGGTATGGGACGCAGCCACGGGCGCGAGCCTGGCCGAACTCAAGGGGCACACGAGCGGGGTGGACTCCGCCGCCTTCAGTCCCGACGGCACGCGGATCGTCACGGCGTCGCAGGACAGCACCGCGCGGGTGTGGGACGCGGCCACGGGCGCGAGCCTGGCCGAACTCAAGGGGCACACGAAGCGGGTGTACTCCGCCGCGTTCAGCCCCGACGGCACGCGGATCGTCACCGTGTCGCGGGACAACACCGCGCGGGTGTGGGACAGCGTCCCCTACCGCATCCGCTACGCCGAGCGCCGCGCCCGCGAGCGCGGCGAAGACGGCGACGCGATCATCAAAGCCTGGCTGGCCCGAGCGCGGCGCGACTGAGCGCCGCCCGCCAGCACCACGCCGGGTGGCCCCCGCGCAGAAGCCGCGCGGCGGGGCGGAAGCATGCCGCGAACGAAGAATCACAGCAGTTCCTCCAGGAAGCGGAAACGCTCATCGAGCGTCGCGAAGGAGAACCCTGAAATGCTCGCGTGAGCGCCGGCGGCGGATGTTCCTTCCTCCTTTGTCCGCCGGAGCCGCTGCCAATGGCAACCGCACCCGCACCACAGCGCGAGCGCCGGGAATGGTTAGCCGGAACCCTTTATAAGTGAGTTGGAGAAGCTATGGCACGCTGCGCTCATTGCAATAACCCCGCAGCTCACGAGAATGATCACAGGAGCCATGCCATGCGAACAAAACCGTTGGTCGGCATTTCGGGTGGAACGCGAATCGGCTCAAAGACTGCCACGATGCTGCCCATCGTCGGCTGTCTGGCGCGGGCCGAGGAAATTGTCGGCGCGCATCCGCGCTGGAGCCCCGTGAACGAGGAGCAGCGCGCGTTTCTGAGCGCCGTCTTCCCTGGAGCGCGCGGATGTAGAGAGAATACCCGAGCACGAACTCCGCAGGGTAACTCTTCAGCCGTTTGCAAGGACCGACGGCAGCGGGGGTAGTTTGCCCGTTTGCACGTAGGTCCGCAGGGCCGCGACGATGGTGCGGATCGGGTCGTGGCCGCGAAGTTTGAGTGTGCGATAGACGGTCATCAGAATGGCCTGCGTGGCAGCGCCTCGTTCTGAGAAGCGCGTGGCGCGGTCGACTGTCTATCATTGGGTGAGCTGGAGAAAGCAATGGCACGCTGCGCTCACTGCAACACGCTGATCCTGTTCGGCGGCCGGCGGCTCGGCGAGTTTCGCTTCTGCAACGACCGCTGCATGCAGCGGGGGTCGCACCTTGGCCTGGTGGATTCCCTGCCGCCCGAGGTGGTCGAGGCTGAGGTGGAAGCAGTCTATCGGGGGTCTTGTCCGCGCTGCCGGCGCGCCGGGCCGGTCGACGTGCATCATCAGCACCTGGTCTGGTCGGCTATTGTCGTCACCTCCTGGCGGACGGAATCCTTCGTGTGTTGCCGATCATGCGCCGCAAAGCTTCAGATCGTTGGAGTTTTCGCCTGTCTTCTGCTGGGCTGGTGGGGACTCCCTTTAGGTTTGGTCGTAACGCCTGTTCAGTTGATCCGAAACGTGCTGGCCCTGCTGCGACCGGACCCGGGTGCGCCGTCCAATGAGCTGTGGATGGTCGTTTCTGCCACGTTGGCCGAACACCTTGCCGCACAACGTCGGATGCAGCGCCTTCGGGACGAGGGCACGCCCGGGCTGCCCATTGCGGAGGGCGAAGTCACAACGATGGATGACCCATCGGCCGGGCCAAACGACACGGGCGGCCGCGACGCGATGGTTTCGGCCGTCCATTGCCCGCAGTGTGGCCAGGAGTTTGTCGGCAACTGGCTTGCGGACGGCTCATGCCCGCTCTGCGGTGCTGCATCCGATCCGTTGGATCGCTCGTAGCGATCGTACGATGTTACCGACGCGGGACCTGCGTACCGTATTTCTCAGAACGTCGCCGACTTACCGGCCGACGCCTCAACGAGGATTTCACCCGAACTCGCGTCGTTGGACTTCAGCCGTTTGCGAAGACAAGCCCTGAGTGACTGAGGCGAACGGGTGTGCCTTGCCTGCGAAACCCGTCGCTTTTCTCAGTTCCTCCGTTTCTCAGTGCTGAATTGTCCTGCAGACGGTTGAAGAGTTCCCTCGCGTCAACGGGCCCGTCGGCACGGGCCCGTTACCGGCACGTGAACAGGTACTGCCCGCACCCGGTCCCTCCGCAGTCGTCCTCGAACACGCCGGTCGCCAGGAGGAACCCGTTCGGCTGCAGGTCGATTCGGATGCGGAAGCTCGAGCCGTCCGCGTAGCTGACCATGTCGCCGAAGCCGCTGGCGCCGTAGATGTCCGCGGCAAAGATGTACGAATAGGGCCCGCTGCGGATCTCGCCGGCGAATCGGATATACGCGTTGCCCACGAACACCTCGCTCGGATCGAGACTCACACCCAGCCCCTGACGCAAGACGTCAGCGCTCACGAAGGCGGTCGCCTCCAGGCCGTTGATGTCGCCGAACAGCATGCCCTGCGCGCACGAGCCCGGCAGCGTCGATGATGCGCCGCCGGGCTCGGATCCCGGGACATTGATGCCCTCCGGCAGCGCCGTTGAACCATCCGGCGAATCGTACAGGTCGCGCAAGGCAAGGCTTGACTCGCCCGGGTTGGACGAGCCCTGGCAGCCAACCACGAGCGCGGCGCAGGCTGCGGTCAGAAGAACACTAATTGGCCGTTCAGAGTGCATGGTGGTTCCTCTCAGGTAAATGGAGTTCATTGGCAGCGATCATCCAGCCGCTGCGTCGTCTTCAGTGGTTAGAACGCAATTCAGCATGTTGCATTAGGCGTCTTCTCCGGTGGCGATTGCGGGCACACGAAAAAGGCCCTCGCGTGCGAGGGCCTTTCGTTCATCCGACCGTTATCTGTTGACGCACGCCCAAGGCGCTCGGCGCGCCGTGGGGTATGATCACCATGGGATTTCCTTGAAGCACCAGAAGTAGACGTCGCGACCTGGACGCCATCCAAACATGATCAGGTCCGTTGGGATCAGGTTAGGGTAGTACGGGTATTGCCCGATGAAGACCGACTCCTGGTTCGACCCGCACTTCCACGGCACCCAACGGCCAACGCTCGACGGCTGAATGCGAACCGTCGCAAGGTTGTTGGGCGGAAACTGCGATGTGAGTGTAAGGGTCTGATTGAAGCGATCCTTCATCGAGATGGTGCCGTTGCTCGCGTTGCACCCTCCTTCGACGTAGCCGAGGTATTGACGGCGGAGCGCGACGGTGTTCACCATCTTGACGGCCGCCGTCGCCCGATACTTCGAGTTAGCCGTTCCGTCAAACTTGAACTCGCACGCGTTGATGCCGTTCTGTGCCAGGCCCGCGGCATAGATCCCGGCCGTATTGATCGACGTGATCGCGGCTTTAGCCATGCCTGCCACGCCGAAATTGATGTTGTTGACCGCCACCCACTCCGCTCGAATTTGACCGTAATGGTTCCGGACGCGCACGGAGAACACGCCGATCACGTCATCGGCACGAATATCCGGAATGGCATTGGCGAGTCCTGAAGCGCCGCTAAATACTCCGGCAGCTTCTGGCACAAACGGCACAACGGCTGCTTGGGCGGCTGGAATGGCGACGCTCAGCGCACTTTTCAACGTGCTCAGGAACTTATTGTCCTGCTCCCTGAGCACCACCAGGAATTGCGCGGGCTGAAAATTGGGCAGCGTGCCGGACCAAAGTAGCGGCCGCCCCACCGGCGCCTGGTCCTGGTTCGTCCAGAGGTTGAAATTCGTAGTGTTGGATGTGCTATTGGTGAAGAACTCGTAATAATCGTCGTCCGGGCCGTAAGTAGGCAGGCGCCAATTGCGACTGAGTCCGTACCCGTCGGCCTGGACCTGAGCATACACTTCGTCGCGATCGTTCAAAGCGGTCGAATCGCTCGGCTGCGTGCACGTCATGTTGTCCACGTACACCTCTACCTTCACGTCTGGAACAGGGCTGCTGAACGCTTCGGCCACCCAGCCCGAGATGCCCCAGTAGCCGTAGTAGCGCAGCGTCGGCGTGATGAGATTGCCGGCCCCATCCAGCCCGTAGAGGTAGCCGCCGCTAGTATCGTTGGCGGCCAGCAACAGCCGACCATACGCGTACGTAGACTGAAATGAACTGTTGACGTCGACGACGAACTCTAGTCCGGCCGCCTCGTAGCCGGGGAAGGGGCCCAAGGCCTTGCTATTGTACAAGTAATCCACCTGATCGAAGAAAAAGAGGAACACCTGTCCGGTGTTCCTGTTGCCAAGGAGCAGGCGGGCCTGGCCGTCACTCAACTTTTGGTAACTTGTGGCGCGAAAGCCGGGGTAGTTCAGGAGTAGCCGCGAGCTGGCGATGCTGCCATTCGAATGTAACTTGATGAGATGGATCTGGCCGGTCGGCGACGTCCAGATCACAGTCGCAGTGCCATTGGTCTGACTTGTTCCGTCCGGGTTCATCCAGTAACAGGCTGTAACCGCATCAAAGGGACCAATGAGCGGCCCCACCGGCGTCGCCTTCTGCAGGCTGGGCTTGGTGAGATCGACGTTGTAGACCTGAAAGAACTTGGCGCCGGTCAGGTTCTGGGCCATCAGCAACTTGCCCCAGCGGGCGTCGATGGCCTGATAGGCGACGGCGTTCCAGGCCGTGGTCTTGACCAGATCATGGTAGGAAGTGTTGTTGCCCTGCTGGTCAACGACCCACAGCCGGGCGAGTCCATTGTCGGTTCCGCCGCGGTTGTTCCAGAGGATGAATTGGCTCGGAGCCGAGGCTGCGCTGGCAGCATGGGGTAGGCTTGCCGAAAGCGCGACGATGAGGGCCAGGCTCGCGCCCAACGTCGCTGGCGACGCGCTCGCTTTGGGCACGGAATATCCGCTGGCGTTGCGCTGATGATGCCAAGAGTGCCACAACTTGACTGGTGAGTAGCTGATCATGGGGTTTCCTTGAAAGATCCAGACTTCGCCGGCACGGCGCCGTTGCCGTTCGCCGCGATGTCTCGGTTACTCCAACGCAAAACCAGCCGATTCGGTTAGCCCGTCTTGGCTCTCGGGTAGACCTTGGGAGGCGTCGCACAGGCTAAGCGGACGCGCGTCAGTTGCCAGAGTCTCCCTCGACCTCGGCGAAGCGACAGCGGTCGCAGAGGCATGTGCACAGCGAGCTCCGGTCGGGCGTGGCGTCGGCCACGGTGATCTGGCGCGAATCGGCGTAAGAGTCGGGCGGCGGTGCAACCACCGAACCGGGGCTCGTCGCGGCCGGGGTGCTGGTGGTCGGCCTGGGCGCGGCGGCACCCCCGATTGTCGACCACAGGCGCCGCGGACCATCTTGCGAGCCAATCGGAAAAATCGTGCCGTGCAGGTCCGCACGCCCGAATTGCTGGTCGGCCAGCAACTCTCGCCAGCTCGGCCGAAGGTCCATCAGATCGGCCGGGGCGGCCACGTGAACCAGCCCCAGCAGGTGACCAATCTCATGGCTGGCGACATTGGCCAGTGCTTGGGCAAACTGCTCGGCTGTCGGCGCCAGTGCTGCAATCGGTGCAAACGAATCGGCGAAGACAATGGCCCGCTGGCCGGTGCTGGGGTTGTCGACGGCGGCGGGTTCGGACAGCCCCAGGTGCTCGGGGTCGGAACCGCCCACGTAGAGCGTGGCGAACGGTTGTGCCGGCGGCGCCGCCTCGCTCGAACTGACGATCGAGACGTTGTAGCCGACGAAGTCCAGGCGGACCTTGCTCGTAATGGCCGCGATCAGCTCGTCGCGCCGGCCGCGCAGGTTCGGGACGATGCCTTCGGGTGTGAAGGGCAGCAGACTCGCCGCCTTCCAATCTGCGACGTCGACGCCCTCGGCTCCATCGAAGTCCAAGTACACCGCTGGCGCCGTCGGCAGGTGGCCTGCGATAGCCGGCCGGCGCGAGATCGTCAGGCCATAGGCGTCCCCAGACGCGCCCGCAGCCGTGCCGGCGCCGGCCACTGCGACGTAGAGAGCGGATGCCGTCGTCGAAATCGTGGCCTCGACAAATGCGGCCGTGGGTGTGCCTTTGCGGGCCAGGCCGCGACGCGCCACCAGGTTGCCCTCGCCGTCAAAGACGGCCACGCGGATCGCCGTCGCAGCCTCCCCGAACGCTTGCACGAGGATGACCTCGGTCGACGTGCTCGCCCCGATGGCGAAGACGTCGACGTCGGATGGGCCGTCCATGCGCGCGTCGATCAGGAACTCCGGCAGGCGTGCGGGCTCGAGCACGTTGGCCGAAGCGAACGAGTCGTTCGGCTCCACTTCGGCGAACTCGCCGTCGCTGCTCGTCACGAGCGTAGGTTGTTCGGGCGCGACGGGCGCTGGCGCTGCACCAGGGCCGCCGGCGCCGCATCCGGCGATAAGACCGAGCAACGGCGCGAAGATGAACCGCACGATGAGAGGAACGCCGAGCCGGCTTGCATTCCCGAGTAGGATCCGGCCATCCGTTCTCACCATTCGGCAGTGCTGCGAGTGCATATGCGGCAACTCCCGTTCCTGTGCCTGATGACCCGTCCTCCGCGGCCGGGGTCATCGGAGTCCCACGTCTGGAGGCCGCACAGGTAGCAACGCCAAGTGGACGATGGCGTTAGCCTGGCGCAGGGGATCCCCAACCGCCCGGGACACGCCCCGGCGAGTCCCGGGTTTGCGGTTGGGGTCTTCCCGTTCGGTCGCGAACGTGGTTGGCGGGCCCCTTCAATCCGGGCTAACGCCTGACGCAGTCTTGCGTTTCGAGTCGTAGCCGGCGCGAGGGCGCCGGCGCAGCGAAGCGCCGTCCGGACCGGTGTGGTCGGCCCGCCGGCGCGGCGCTTTTCGGCGTGCTTTGTCGTTGTGCTGGCTCAACTGTTACGGTAGAATCGCGTGCAACACGTGTGGGCGCCTCAAATCGCCGAGTCGCTGGTCCGCAGGCCTTTGGCAGGTTGGACGACGAGCAGCGTGAGCCGTAGGTCAGATGTTACTGAGACTGCGCTGCCGGCGGATCCGGTTGCGTCGATCATCAGCGAAGTGATCGATCGGCGCGCGGCCGGCGAGGCCGTTCCGGATGACGCGTTGATCGCCAAACATCCCGAACTGATGCCCGAGCTCGGCCGGCGGCTGCGCGAGCTGCGGCAAGTCGAAGATGCGCGCCAGGTGGCCGAGCAGGCCATGCAGTCGCCCGGGCTGGCCCCGACCGTCGCTGTTCCGAGCGACGAGATATCAACCCAAGAGTCACCCGGTTCGGGGGGACCCGAGCGCCGATGGATGGGCGTTGGGGACCCCTCGGCCGTCCGTTGGGACGGCCCGCCCGCCGATTCGATCCCCGGCTACCAGATCATTCGCGAGCTCCATCGCGGCGGGCAGGGCGTGGTCTACCAGGCCGTGCAGCAGTCCACCCGGAAGAAGGTGGCCATCAAGGTCATGAGGGAGGGGCCGTTTGCCGGCCCGGCCGACCGGGCCCGCTTCGAGCGCGAAGTGCAGATCCTGGCCGGACTCAAACACCCCAACATCATCACCATCTACGACAGCGGCTCGTCGGCGGGCGGCTTCTACTACGTGATGGACTACATTGCCGGCCAGTCGCTGGACACGTACGTGGCTGGCCGAGCCCGGACCGTCGATGACGTGCTGCAGCTCTTCGCCAAGGTGTGCGAAGCGGTCAACGCCGCCCACGTGCGGGGTGTGACGCACCGCGACCTCAAGCCCGGCAACATCCTGGTCGGCCCCGACGACGAGCCGTACATCCTCGACTTCGGCCTGGCCAAGATGGCGATTGCTGGAACCGGAATCATTTCCGGCCGTGAGGGTCGAGAACGGATTCTCGACCCAGCGAGCGGTGCCGAAGGTCGTCGACCGGAGTTGATGTCGGTCACGGGCCAGTTCATCGGCTCGCTGCCCTGGGCCAGCCCCGAGCAGGCCGAAGGCAACCCGGCCAAGATCGACCTGCGCACCGACGTCTACGCGCTGGGCGTCATCCTGTATCACCTGCTGACCGACCGGTTCCCCTACGAAGTGATGGGCCAGGTCCGCGATGTGTTGAACAACATCCTCAGCGCCGAGCCGGCCCGGCCGCTCACCTTCAAGACGCGCGTGATGTCGGCGACCTCGGCCACTGGTGATCGCTCCCGCCGATCGCGGCGGATTCGCCTCAAGAGCCAGCGCATCAACGACGAGATCGAGACCATCGTCCTCAAGTGCCTGTCGAAGGAGCGCGACCGGCGCTATCAGACCGCCGGAGAGCTGGCGGCCGATGTGCGCCGCTACCTGGCCGGCCAGACGATCGTGGCCAAACGCGATAGCACCTGGTACGTGTTGCGGAAGTTGGCGGCGCGCAATAAAGCGGCCACGGTCGTGGCCGCGGCCGTGGCCGTCATTCTCCTGAGCTACGCGTCGACCGGCATCTACCTGTACCAGCAAACTCAGGTCGCTCGTCGCGATCGGGCGCAGGTCCAGGCGCTGGCCCAGGATCAGGCCCAGATCATGCGGCCCCTGGGCAGTGACTTCAACGAGCTGGTTCCGCACATGGCCCTGGGCTGGTTTCTGTTCGAATGGTCGCACGACCGGCTCGACCGTGCCGAGCAAATCCGCGACCAGATGCCGCCCGAGTCTCCCATGCATACCGCCATGGGCTTTCTACTGGACGACTCCCACGCGCCTGACCGGCTGCTTGAAGCGCTGCCGAAGCACCGCAGCCTGGCGTATTACGTCATCGGCGAGCGGCACCTGAAGGCCGGCCGCACCGACGCCGCCTTGCGAGCGTTCGCGCTGAGCCTCAGAGAGCGTGGCGATGACTGGATCAAGGCCGCCGCCCAGAATCGCGTTGAAAGGCTGGCTGCACAACCCGACCCGCCGCCGGCCGGGCCATAACGCCGTTCTGTGCTTGGATGACTGCGCCTCTTGTCTCGCGTTGTCGCTTAAGTGGATGAGGACTAGGAAGGCCATCGTGGATAAGCATGGTCACTTCAGGTGGCAAAGCCTATCGCACCTGCCGGTGAGCGGCAGGGCGCCGGACGTGGTCGCTGCTGCGTAATCGTTACCCAGCGCTTTTGTCGGGCGTCCGGAATCGCTGCCAAGATTCGCCGATTCGATGACGGAGGAAACTTCATGAACATCGCCCAAAACTGCCGTACGTACGCGGTCCTCTCAGCCACCATGCTGGTGTATGCGCCAGCCCGCGGCGGCGGCCCGGCGAACGACGCCTGCTCAGACGCCATCCTGATCGCTCAGGGCAGCACCGAGTTCAGTACAGTCGGTGCGACGACCGATGGCTTCTCGCATCCTGAGTGCAACTACTCGGACTATTTGCAGATCGGCCGGGACATCTGGTTCGAATACGTTGCCCCCGACAGTGGGGCAGTCGAGGTCAGCCTCTGCGGGAGCTCGTATGACACCAAGCTCGCCGTGTACGACGGATGCTCGTGTCCGGCTACGGACGAGAACTTGCTGGCTTGCAACGACGATTACTGTAGCCTCCAGTCGCGCGCGGCGTTCAACGCCGTGGCCGGAGGTTGCTACAAGATTCGGGTCGGCGGCTATCAGGACAGCTTTGGCGCGGGAATGATCAACATTTCGGCGCTCGAAGCGACATGCTTGGCGCCTGGAAGCTGCTGCGTTCAGCACGCCACGCCGGGCTGTGACGACGCGGCCTGCTGCACGGCCGTTTGCGTCCTGGACTCTTTTTGCTGCGAGACGTCATGGGACATGGTGTGTGCCGATCAAGCGGTCGCCGCCTGTCCCGGGTTGTGCGGGCTGAGTGCCTGCTGCCTGCCGGGCGCCACCTGCGAGATGCTCTTGCCGAGCGAGTGCCAGGCGGCCGGGGGTGTCGTTCAGCCGGAAGGGAGCGTGTGCGACGACTCGGACGGCGACGGTACGGGCGACGCCTGCGACAACTGCCCCGCGGCAGCCAATCTAGACCAGGCCGACGCCGACGCCGACGGTGTCGGCGACGTTTGCGACAACTGTCCGGCAACCGCCAATCCCGATCAGGATGATGCCGACAACGATAACATTGGTGATGCGTGCGACGTGGGAATCATCTTCGTCAATGCCGCCGCGACGCCCGGAGGCAACGGCGCGAGCTGGGCGACGGCGTTTAGCCGGCTCGAAGACGCCCTCGCCGTTGCGTACAGCGGCGATCAGGTCTGGGTCGCGACCGGCACGTACCATCCCGACGGCGGCACGGGTAACCGGACGCTCAGCTTTGTCCTCGAAGACGAGGTCGAAATCTACGGCGGTTTTGCCGGTACCGAGACGTCGCTGGCTCAGCGCAACTGGGCGGCCAACGTGACCGTGCTCAGCGGTGAGATCGGTGTGCCCGGCTTCCCGGGCGATAACAGCCTGCACGTCGTTCGGGCCGCGTCGGCCTACGGCGCGACGCTCGACGGCTTCACGATCACCGGCGGACGGGCCACGGGTCCGGCCGCACAGGATCTGGCCGGCGGCGGCCTGCTGCTCACGGACCAGACACAGGCGCTGACCGTGCGACACTGCACGTTCCGCGCAAACGAGGCGGGTGTGTCGCTGAGCGCAGCCGGGCGGGGCGGCGCGGTCTATTGCGAAGGCGACAGCGAGGCGCTCTTCGTGAGCTGCCTGTTCACGAACAATCACGCCCGCGGCCCGGCCTTCCCGTTCACCGGTGAAGGCGGCGGCCTCTACAGCGTGGAGAGCGTGTGCACGCTGACCAATTGCACGTTCGCCGCCAACTCGGCCGCGGCCTACGGTGGCGGACTGGCCGCCGGCGGCGCCGATCTGATCATTCGCAACTGTATCGTGTGGGGCAATTCGGCACTCTTCCCGGATGAATCAGCCCAGCTCGTCAGCGGCAACAACTCGATCGACATCGGCTTCTCCATCGTCCAGAACTGGACGGGAAGCCTGGGCGGCGTTGGTAACAGCGGCGACGACCCGCTCTTCGTCAACGCGGCCGCCGGTGACTACCGCCTCGCGATCGTTTCACCCGCATGTGACGCCGGCCAGAACAGCGCGATGCCGGCCGGGCTGGCATTCGATTTGGGCTACTTGCTCCGTTTCTTCGAGAACCCGCTGATCAACGACTGCCAGAATGCGCCGGGTCAGTGCGGGACGGCGCCGATCATCGACTTGGGCGCCTATGAGCGCTTCGCCGGCTGCGGCGACGGGTTCTGCAGCTTAGGTGAGCAATGCCCGGCCGACTGCGGTCCGAACGGCTGTGGCGACGGCATCTGTTTGCCCGATGAGTGCGCGCCCGGTGTTTACTGTGGTGACTGTTCATTATTGACTTGCCGCGGCTTTTGCGGTGATGGGGTTTGCAACCCACTGCTTGAGCATCCCAGCACTTGCCCCGGCGACTGCACGTGCGGGAACGGTATCTGTGAGGAACTCGAGGCCTGTGAACAAGACTGTTTGCCGTCAGACGTCTGTGGCAACGCACAGTGTGAGGGTCTCGAAATCCTCTTCTGCCCCGCGGACTGTCCTCCGTTAGCGTGCGGTGACGGCTTCTGCGCGCCGCTCGAATCCTGCGCAGAAGATTGCGCGCCCACGATGGCCGTAGAGTTGGTTACGGAGCCGGTCGCCAACGCATTCGGCCTGCGTGTTTGCGACGTGTACGCCGACTTTGGCGATCCCGATGGCTTCCTGCACACCGTCGGCGGCAGCTCATCCGCGGCCTTGGCGATCTCGGTCGCGGGCGGGACGTTTTATCAACACGACCCGCTCGGGACTGATACCGCGCCGAACACGTTCTTCACAAGCTCGTATCCCGAGCTCGCCTTCGACACGTTCGTTACCATCGGCGTTGCGCTCGAAGATGAGAGCAACCCGGATGCCACCTCGCTCCCTCCGAACTGGCCGGGCTTCGCGGCGAGCACGCTCTCTTGCGCCGAATGCGGCTGGTTCATTCCATCCGACGATCCGCAGGGCCAGGCCGATGCCAACGGGCGCGTGCTGATTGGGCGATTCTCGACGGTGCAAGGCCGCGGCATCTCCGGAACGGTCGTACTGGGCGGCGTGCAGCCGGACGGATCGAGCTTCACCACCGCGCTCTCATTCAGTCATGACTTTGTAGCCAGCGCCTGCTGCCTGCCGGGCGCCACCTGCGAGATGCTCTTGCCGAGCGAGTGCCAGGCGGCCGGCGGCACCGTTCCGCCGTCGGCGACTGAATGCGCTGACTCCGACGGTGACGGCACGACCGACGCCTGCGACGAGTGCCCATTCGACGCGGCCAACGACGCTGATAATGACGGCGTCTGCGGCGACGTGGACAACTGCCCCGTGCATGCCAATCCGAATCAGGCCGATTGCGACGACGACGGCGTCGGTGACGTGTGCGCCATCGCCGAGGGGCTGAGTGACGACACCAACGGCAACGGCATTCCGGATGAGTGCGAGAACGAGCTGTGCGACGGGCTCGACAACGACGGCGATGGGCAGACCGACGAAGACCTGGCCGGCAATCCGCTCACCGTGACGTGCTACACCGGCCCGCCCGGCACCGAAGGCGTCGGTCCTTGCCAGGCCGGCCAGCGCACGTGTGCCGGCGGTGTGTTCGGGCCGTGCGATGACGAGGTCCTGCCGTCGGCGGAACTGTGCGACGACGCCGACAACGATTGCGACACCATCATCGACGAGCCGGATGGGACCGACTGCAACGCCAACGGCGTCCACGACGGCTGCGATGTCGCCGACAGCACCAGTCCCGACTGCAACGGCAACGGCATCCCGGACGAGTGCGACGTAGCCGGCGGAACCCCAGACTGCAATGCCGACGGCATCCCGGACACGTGCCAGTCCATTGTCTTCTGGGTCAACCCGATCAGCGGTAACTGGAGCGACGGCACGAAGTGGAGCACGGGCGCGCCGCCGGGACCGACGGCCAACGTGTGCATCAGCACGCCGGGCACGTACACCGTCACGCTCAACGTGGATCCGACCGTCGCGAGCATCACGGTTGGTGGAGGAACAGCTTCACCAACAGTCGGCATGTCCGGACGTACGCTGACGCTCGTCGGACCATCCACCAGCGTGATTGCGGCCGGCGGTCAGATCAAAGTCAACGGCCCCAACAGCTCGACGATCGCCAACAACGCATCCTTGTCGATCGCACCGGGTGGGCTGCTTCGCATCGAGGCCTCGAGCCAGAGTTTCAACGCTACTCTTACGGTAACCAACGGCCTGAGCAACGCTGGCAACATCGAGCTTGACCACACCGGCTCCGGGACCGGCCATGCCGCTACGCTCAATGTGACGAATGGCACGCTCCTGAACAGCGGCGCAATCCAGACTCTCCCTGGCGGAACGGGCGCACGCATCATCGGCGCCGAGGTCGACAATCAGGGAGACATGATCATTCAGAGAGCGACCACCATTGTTAACGCCGGGCATGTATTCACGACTACGAACGGCATGATCGAAGTCATACCAGGCGAGGTGCTTACCATTTCGGGTGGCCAGGCCCACTTCGGCTCTGGTACCACACTTTCGGGCAGCGGGACGATCGACCTCGCCAGTACTTCGACCCTGATGCTGGTGAGTGATTTTACACATCAGCCAGGGGGCCTCGGGGCGCAACTCACGTTCGGCGGAGCGGTGACGATCGACGGACCGGGTACGTTGACCAACGAAGGGACTCTCGTGCTTACCCTCGACATTGTGAATTCCCCGCTGATGAATCAAGGCGTTCTGGTGTCGCAGGGCCCGACAACCATGATTAACGGTCCACTAAGCAACTCGGCTGGGGCTACCTTGCAGGTCAGCGCGTCCAGTGGGAACGCCGGCGCTCTGACGGTGGCCAACGGGTTCACTAACGACGGGACGATCGAAGTCACCAACCTCTTTACGTCCTTTAACACCATTCTACGCGTCACAACCGGGACCCTCGTCAACAACGGCCACATCAAGACGCTGCTTGGCACGGGAGGTAGCTTGCGAATCTTGGATGCGCAGATCACAAACCTAAACACCATTGATGTTCAGCAGAATGCATCAATTACCAACGCGAACCGTGTCTTTGACACGACGGCCGGCACGCTCCAGGTGGCGAGCGGCAAGGCGCTAACGGTTTCCGGGGCAGGCGGCGAGACTCGTCTCGGATCAGGTACGACGCTTTTGGGAAGCGGGACGATCGACTTCGCCAGTGCCTCCACGCTGACACTGGTCAGTGACTTCACGCATCAGCCGGGGGGAGCTGGACCGCAGTTCACCTTCAGCGGAACGGTGATCATCAACGGGCCGGGAACGCTGACGAATCAGGGTATGCTCACGCAAACCATTGATACTGTGAATGCACCGCTTGTGAACGAGAATCTGCTGGTCAGCCAAGGGTCGTGCTCGATCAATGGTGCCCTGACTAATGCGGTCGGCGCCACGTTGCGCGTAACGCACGCGAGCGGGAACGCGGGCGTGCTCACCGTGGCAAACGGATTCAATAACCAGGGAACGCTAGAGATTAGCGGTACGCCTGCTTTTGCCACGACCGCGCTCATTGTCTCGACTGGCACGTTGGTCAATGCGGGCAGCCTCAATACAGTCCCTGGCACAGGCGGTTCCAATCGTCTCCTGAATGCACAGGTCGAAAACCAGGGGACAATCAACATTCAGGTCGCAACCACCATCAACAGGACATCTGCTCAACACGTGAACAGCGGGACCATGAGTGTTATCGGCGGCAATCTGACCGTGACGCAGTCCGGCACGACGCCGACGTGGACGAACTCCGGCGGCTCGATTGACATTGCGGCCGGGCGAACGATGACGATCAGTGCGGGTACGCTGTTCCAGCATTCGGGCGTGCTCAGCGGCGCGGGCCAGCTTCGGATGAACGCGCCGGCTACGATTCAGCTTCCGTCGTTTGCCTCGAATGAGCGGGTGACGACGTTGTCGTGCAATCTGCTGGGCACGGCCGACATCTACGTCGGGCTCGATCGCGAGCTGCGCATCGCGGCCGGCGGTGTCATCGACCGCAGCGGGCAAGCCATTGGCGGCGGATGCCTGCCGCTGGCTCCGGCGGGCAACTGGGGCAATCTGCAGCTCGACGGTCACCTGGTCGTCAACGGCACGCTGCAGAACACCAACTTCGTCGTCAACAATGACGTAACGATCGATTCCTGCGGCAACGCCGTGGGCGGCCAGATTGCGGCCGATGGTAGCGGCGTCGTGCAGTGCAACCTCTTCACCTCGTTCAGCGACCGGTTCTTCGATTCGAACCCGAGTGCACCCATGCAGCCGACGTTCACCGGCAACAGCTTCGCGCTGGTGATCACGCCCGACCCGCCCGGCGTGGATACCGGCGGCCAAGGCGAATTGTTCGAGCTTAGAAGCATGGACTTCGACAATGGGGTCGGCATGGGTGCACCCGGCGTGTATCAGCTTGCGACAAGCAATGGTGATGCGTCCGGTGAGGGCTTCAATGGCATCTGGACGCCGCAGCAGTACACACTGCAGGCCAACGCACGTGTGAACCTCGTGAATCGGCCAGGCCTTGACTACAACCCGTCCGCGCTGGATGACGTGCTGTACGTCCGCGAGCTGCGGCTGGGGCCGGACTCGGTCCTGAACTACGGCAGCCAGCGGATGTACTACCAGACGCTGCTGCTGACGAACGCGGCCGGTGGCGTCATCGCGACCAACCCAACGCCACCGTTCATCAACGGCGCTGAGATCGTCTCGATTCCGCTGCTGGGCTTTTCGCTCGAAGTGGTACACATGGAGGACGATTGCGAGTTCGCCGTGCGCGTCATCCGGCCGCCCGGCGATCCGGCCGAAGGAACCGGCGATGGCGTGGTCGAGCGGATCGATCTCGGCGAGCCGTTCAACACCGGTGTCATGAACATGCACACGGGATCGGCCGATTCGATCTCTGCCAAGGGCACGTTCGGCCGTTCGGCCGAAGACCGCGTGGTCGTGGCCTTCGACTATCTGTTCCAGCAGAACCCGGACGCCGAGCTGGTCGTGTACTTGTCGGACGATTCCGACCTGGGCGAGGGTCTGGTCGAGGTCGCACGCGTCCGCCCGCCGGCGCCTGGCCGTGCCGGGTCCATCGGCAGCAACCAACTCGCCCACTTCTACGGCGTGTTCCCGCGTGGTGCCCTGCAACTGCACTTCGGCACGTACGTCGAGCTGAGGCTGGATGCCGGCCCGGGAAGCCCTTCCGGCCCCGCCCAGGTCTGGATCGACAACTGGGATCCGCTCATCGAGTGTCTGGCCTGCGCCGATCTGAACGGCAACGCCGGCGTCGAGTTGCACGACTACCTGATCCTGGTCGGTTCGCTGGGCATCGACACCACCGATCCGCCGGCCGGCCAGCAGAACGTGTTCTGCTTGGACAGCGTGCTGGGCGGCGACAAGTACGCCGACCTGGGCGACCTGCTGGCCTGGGACCTGGTTCTGAACAACACCAGCGCGCTTAACGCCTGCGGCCTCGACCTGGCCAGCGGCGCGGCTTCGGCCGGCGTCAACCTGCCCGATGACGCACTCGTGGTTGTCGGCAAGGGTGGTATGCCCGGCCAGCAGGACGACGCGCTCTATCCGCTGGACGGCGCCGGCCAGCTCATCGGCGCGCCGCTCGATCCAGCCAGTGCCGCCGGTCCAGGCGGTCAGCAGCGGGCCAACGGACGGCTGGTGACCGACGGCGCCGGCGAG